>Ga0182024_10000272_pt1 | contig 129944 bp, 134 predicted proteins | sample P32metaG_FD_120480 | JGI IMG/M metagenome (GOLD analysis project Ga0182024, IMG submission 120480) | Permafrost microbial communities from Stordalen Mire, Sweden - P3-2 metaG (Illumina Assembly) | ecosystem: Environmental > Terrestrial > Soil > Wetlands > Permafrost | place: Sweden: Stordalen... | reverse complement strand
GTGATACTCACCCGTTCGCCACTAAATCTTTCGGAGCAAGCTCCTTGGATTCCGTTCGACTTGCATGTGTTAAGCACGCCGCCAGCGTTCATTCTGAGCCAGAATCAAACTCTCCATCAAGATTCTTCGAGAACCGAAGTTCTCTAGAAATCAGAGAGCCAGATGGGTGACTCATACTCCCACCTGACAACAACGAGTACCACGAGGTGGCCTCGTTGCCTACTGCAATTTTTGACGACCGACGCGAACTGATAGAGCAGTTCATCGTCGTCCGTACTGGCTTTTGGCTCTCGTTCTTCCGTTTTCAAGGAGCGACAACACACGCGACCAAGGTCGTAGGTGCGAAGTACACCATCTCGGGATTTCTCCGTCGAATCTGTCATCGAGTTACCCCAATGACAGGGATGCCTACCCTACCAGCGAAGAGCCTCAAAACGCAAGTCTTGGGCCGTTCTCGCTAAGAGCAGGAAGACCATGTTAGCAGTTCGCATGTCACCAAAATGCGGTTTCAACACGTCATTTTCGCGCACCGATTCGATCGAGCCAGCGACGTTGCCCGCGAGCGTTTCGAGCTCAACCAGGTAGTCAGGACGCCTCGCGCACCGTTACTCAGCCTTCGTCGCGTACTCGACAAACGCGCTCAAAGTGCCGATGAGACGCATCTCGTCGATGGTCCGCGCTCGCGAATTCAACAGCGTGTCGGTACATACGAGATACGCCAAACAACGTGCCCGACTGACCGCGACGTTGAGCCGATTCCTCGAGAACAAGAATTCTGGCCCCCGAGGCATGTCCGCGCTCGAGGACGTGGTCATCGTAAAGAACACCACCGGCGCTTCGCGACCCTGGAACTTGTCCACGGTGCCCACGTGAACGCCGCCCAAACCGGGCGTTTCATTTAGACGTTCGCGAAGGAGCCGCACTTGATCGTTGTAGGGCGCCACCACCATGAAGTCTTCGGCGCGCAGTGGTGCGACGGTTCCGAATTGGTCGGTCCAGGGCGAGCCGAGCATGAGAGCAATCTGATCGGCCACGATGTTGGCCTCTTCTTCTGACTCGGTCGAACGGTTCGCGTGATGCACTTCCAGCCAGCGAAGGCCCGTGCCGAACTGCGTGGACTGCTGCGCGCACGACGGGTGACTGGTCAATCGACCTTCGTAGATCTGATTGGAGATGAACTCACAGATGGACGGATGCATGCGTCGAGTCACCGAGATGAAGACGCCCTCGTTGGCCGGCATGGTCGCGTGTTCGCCCAGCACGTGCTCGAGCACACTCGCACCCGACCCACCGGGGTGCTCAGCCTGGGACACCTGGGCAAGTTGCAGGGGATCGCCCAGCAGGATCAAGTTGCGCGCCGCGTTGGCCGAGGCGAGCGCGTCCGCGAGGGCCAACTGACCTGCTTCATCAACGATGAGCACGTCCACCGGATGCGCACGCATGCCTGCTCGAGAGAAGAGCCACGGTGTGCCGGCGATCAAGTTGTACGAGCCGCTCTCCGCTTCGGCACTCGATCCCGAATAACGCACACCATCAAGCACCCCCTCCTTCGGTTTTACGACACCTCGAAATGCCTTTAGTGAGGCGAGGTCGTGATGATCGTCGAAGACCTTGTACGTCGCCACTAAGAGATTGTCGATGGCCGCGTGGCTCATCGCGGTAATGCCCACGCGCTTGCCGTCTTTGATCAGTCGGTAAATGATGTGAGATCCGCTATAGGTCTTGCCGGTTCCGGGTGGTCCTTGGATCGCAACAAAGCTCTCATCCAAGTGTCCAACCCACGACAATGCCGCATCGGGGTCATCGGAGAAGAGGCCGTTACTCGGTCCACTGCCCGACTCGAATCGCGGGCGGTCTCGAGCGAGCAACGCCATCGAGACACGACTCGGCGCGTCGCCCTCCTGAGGTTCAAGGATCTGCTCGGCGAGATGAAAGAGCACCGAGGGTTTCTCTCGAGGAGAGATGTAGTCGTCCAACGTCATCACCGACGGCAGGCCGCCGAGTTCGTCGTAACGTTCCCGCCAGCGCATCTTCAAAACACGTTTAGAGAGGTCTACCTCGGGCAGATAGCCGTAACCCTGTTCGATCCCGATACCCGTAAACAGCACACTGCACTGACGTTTGAAACTGACGTCCACTACTTGAGCGGGCCAGGTGAAGATGGCGTTCTTCGTGACGACGCCCTTGGAGCCCAACGAATCTTCGAATCCTTGAAACTTCAAGTTCGCGATGAAGTCGCGGTCGTCGTAGAGAGCACCAAAGTCTGACGCGGCCTGAGCGAATTTGGGTGTGGTGTTGGCGGAGCGCTCGCGGCGCCAATAGTTGAGCAGATCACCCAGTAGATGCTCGGGACTGTTTTCGCCAAAACGTTGCAACCCTTCGACCAACTCGTCGGTGTCCAGGCCCGGGTCGTCGTCGAGCAGCACGTCCTCGCGCCAAGGTATCTCGCTCGAGCGCTGTTCGACCAACCAGTCGCGAAGGGCCAACGTCGCGGCCACGTCGTCCTTGTTATACCGGGCGATCTCCTCGAGCACGGCCGGATCCCCGCTGTTCATATAGTGCTCGTACTCAACGACCGCGCCGGCGCCGTGCTCGATGCCACCGTGACGCTCATAACCGGTCAGTCGTTCAAGATATTTCAGCCCGTACGACTCGGTGCCGACTTGCACGGCGTTCTTAGCAACTTCGTACAGGTCAACAAAGAGGCCCGTGTTAACGAGTGACGTCAAGAGACCCTCGATCTCGGTCCCTCGGGTAAGACGCTCGAGCGAGGAGCGTTCGGTGTGGTTGTAGTGATAGACGTGCATCGAGGGATACTCGTCGCGCCGACGGGCAAGAAACTCAACCAACGTCTTGATCATGACGCTTTGCTGTTCTAGGTTGTGAGCCCAGCGAGCGTCGTACGACCATGCCCCATCACGGTCGTGGTAGTACAGCCCCGCCAGAAAGAAGAGATCGTGCTGGGGCGTCCAAAAGGGATGGCCCTCGAAGTCGAAGAAGACGTCGCCGTCGCCGGGCCGGGGCAACAAGTCAAAGCCGTGACCGTATTTAGGGTCATCGCCCGCATCGACGAGTTCGAACACCGGTGCTTGAGTGGGATTCTCACGAGAACGAACCTGCAGGGACGCCTGGCGAGAGAGTCGCGCCAGACTCTCGTCGTTGACGTGGGCCACCGACGCCCGACGCCCGGCTAGCTCCACCACCGTTCGCACGCCCACCGATTCCAGCGCATCGCGGTCCGCGGGACGCAAGTTGGCAACGTACACGAGGGAGTCTCGCGATCGCCACTGGTCCTCACAGAGATTTTGAAACTCGCAGTACTCGCAGTGATCGCAGGGCAGCGGAAAGGTGTCACGTATGTCGTCCTGGTTCAAGAGCACCGTCAACTGACGACGCAGTCGTCGCCAATACGGTCGGTACTGTTCGACGAGCAACGACTCTTGCTCTCCCGAACCGAGCCACAGGTGCATCTCGCGAGGCGATCGACCAGTCAAAGCCTCAAGGGCGTCGGCGTAAAAACAGAGTTGCAAGACGTGACCGGGCTTCGCTTGGGTGCGAGTGAGTTTCGCGTCAATGGGTTCGTAGTTGCAGTACTGGCCATCTGAATCGTCGACGCGAATGAGAAAGTCCGCGATGCCTCGAATCCCCTCTTGGACAAAGGGCATTTGGTAGACAACGTCAAAGCCCCGCTCGAGGGGGTTGCCGATTCGCGCCACCCACTGCATGAACGTTTCGTCCGCGTTGCGCCCGGGCACTTGGTAGATCGACTTACCTTGATTTTCGAGATCCAAAAGGCAGTCGTTTTCGTGAGAGGCGCCCTTGGCAATGAGGAGATCGGCCAGCGACCCCAGAGGCCTCGGTTCAACGACGAGTTGTCCGACCTCCGCCCGGTTTCTCAGGGAGAGAAAATGGGCACACTCCAGCCACGCCGTGATCTTCGAGGGAGTTAAAAGCCGTTCGGCCATGCACCCTCACTGTAGGTTTGCTCAACATCGATCGCCGTCACCCCTCAACTATGGCCGAGGCCTGTGACAGATGAGTACCGGTTAAAGACGATCGAGAGCTTCGTCGATCACTTCACGAAGTCGATTCCGCTGAATCACGCTCGGCTCGGGACCAGAGGCCCCGGGCGATCGGCGCCGCGCGAGGGCCACGCCGTCGTCAAAGAGAGACGTGAAGCGTTGATACGAGGGCGTCTCGTTCACGACGTCGCGAAGCGAACGCTCTGTCGAAACGGCCTCTGCGACCAACCGTCCCACTTGCTCGTGGGCTTGGCGAAAGGGCACGCCCTCGGCGACGAGTTCCTCGGCCAAATCGACGGCGACCAGAAAGGGATCGTCGGCAGCCGCCTGGGCGACGGCGGCGTGAAAACGCATCGAGCGATATGCCCCGGAAAGGGCCCGAAGAACGAGAAGGATCTGGCGAACCGAATCGAAAAGCGGCTCCTTATCTTCTTGAAGGTCTCGGTTGTACGACAGCGGTAGGCCCTTCAACATGACGAGAATCGCTGTCAAATTGCCGACCAGGCGCCCGCTTTTCGCCCGAGCGAGTTCGGCCACGTCACTGTTCTTTTTCTGGGGCAACATCGAAGACCCGGTCGTGAAGTCGTCGCCCAATGAGGCGAAGTTGAACTCCGCGGACGTCCACAACACCAGCTCTTCACCCATGCGAGAGAGATGAACACCCATTAATGCCACGCCAAAGAGTGCTTCGGCGACAAAGTCTCGGTCACTGACGGCGTCCATCGAGTTTGCGAAGGGCGCGTCAAATCCCAGCAGCGCGGCGGTGAGCGACGGATCAATGCCCAGCGAGGTGCCGGCGAGAGCGCCGGCACCCAACGGCGACACATTCAGCCGATCGCGAGCGTCGAGCAGTCGGTCGACGTCGCGCAGCAGGGCGAAGGCGTGAGCGTGAAGATGATGGCTCAACAACACTGGCTGCGCGCGTTGAAGATGGGTGTAACCCGGCAGGTACGTGCTCTCGTTGTGATCGCCGGTCTCGACAAGGATCTCGGTCAACAGGAGGGCGGCTCGTACGATTTCTCCCAGAGCGTCGCGAGTAAAGAGACGCATCGTGGTGGCGATCTGGTCATTTCGACTGCGAGCGGTGTGAAGTTTGGCGCCCACGTCACCCGCGAGTTCAGTAGCGCGTCGTTCAATCGCGGTGTGAACGTCCTCGTCGGTCGAAACTCGAAGGAACTGTTCGCTATCGAACTCATCTTGAATCTGGTCGAGCGCGGCAAGAAGTTTGGCGCACTCCACGTGGCTGAGCAGCCCCGCCGCCTCGAGCCCTTGCACGTGCGCCCGACTGCCGTTGAGATCGTGCTCGTAGAGCACGTAATCAAAGGAGTAACTCTCGGAGAGATCCCAAAGTGTTTCGTCCATGGGCGAGGAGAATCGAGCGTTCCAGAGCGTCATGGCGTCGGCGGGGTCGAGTTCTTCGCGCCTTGGCGAGCGGCCCAAGTCTTGACCCCGAGCCCGTAGATGTGAACAAATCCCTCGGCGTCGCTGTGGCGAAACGTGTCCGCCGCCTCGTACGTCGCGAGTCCGTAATCGTAGAGCGCTTTGGGGCTGCGTCGGCCGACCACGCGGAGAAGTCCCGGCGGGTCAAAGCGGAGCCGTACGTCACCGGTGACGTGACGTTGCGTGTCGGCGATGAAGGCGTCTAGGGCCTCCTTTAACGGCGAAAACCACATGCCGTCGTAGACGAGTTCAGCCCAACGACTCTCCAGGCGAGCTTTCTCATGGTGCACGTCGCGCTCGAGCACCAAGTCCTCCAGATCGGCGTGCGCGGTGATGAGCGCGAGTGCCCCCGGACATTCGTACACTTCACGGCTCTTGATGCCCACGCGACGGTTCTCAACCATGTCAAGTCGGCCGAATCCGGTCGAACCGGCACGTGCGTTCACAGCGGCGATCAGTTCGGCGAGTTCCATGTTCACGCCATCAATCGCGCTCGGCACCCCTGAGACAAAGCTGAGCGTTAACTCCACCGGTTCAGTGGTAGTCACTCGGGTCAAGGTGTAGGGCTCTTCTGGTGGTGCGGCCCAGGGGTCTTCAATGGCTCCGCATTCAATGGCACGTCCCCACAAGTTCTCATCGATCGAGTAGATCTTCTCCTTCGTCGCCTTGATCGGTATCTCCCACTTTTGGGCGAAGTCCACCGAGTCGGCTCGAGTCATCCCCCAGTTGCGTGCAGGCGCGAGTACTTCGAGTTCGGGCGCGAGCGCGTGGGTGCCCACCTCAAAGCGCACCTGATCGTTGCCCTTGCCGGTACAGCCGTGTGCGACGGCCTGCGCATTGAACTTTCGGGCCTGGTCGACGAGGTGTCGAACGATGACCGGTCGCGACAGCGCCGAGACCAAGGGGTACTTACCCTCGTAAAGAGCGTTCGCGAAGATGGCGGGCGCGCAAAACTCCTCGGCCATTTCGCGCTTGGCGTCCACGGTGACGCATTCGAGCGCACCGGCCGCGAGAGCCCGTGCCTTAATCTCAGCGAAACTCTCAGAACTTTTCACGTCTTGACCGACGTCCACTAAGAGGCAGATCACTTCCACGCCCCACTCTTGGATCATCCAGCGAACGGCGACCGACGTGTCCAACCCTCCGCTGTAGGCCAGTACGACTCGCTTGGTCATCGCGGCGCTCCCTCGGTTTTCGTCTCAGACGCCACCTTCAAGCCAGCCAGCGCTCGAAAGTCATTGGCCAGCGCCCCTCCACCGTGCTCTTCCGCAGCGATCACCAACACCGTGTCGTCACCGGCCACTGATCCCAGCACGCCGCGCAGCGCGCTTCGATCCAGCGCCGAGGCGACCACGTGGGCGCACCCCGGAGGAGTACGCACCACCACCAAATTGGCCGAGCTTTCTACTGACACGACCCACTCGCCCATCATGCGTCGTAGGTGATCTAGCGGCGCGGGCGCGAGTTTGGGCGAGGCCGCCATCACGATGCGACGAGCGCCGTGCTCGTCACGAACCTTGACGGTACCCAGCTCTTGGAGATCACGGGTGACCGTGGCCTGGGTGGCCGCGATGCCTTCGTCGTGAAGTCGCGCCACGATCTGCGCTGCCGTCGAAATGACGTCGTGATCGATTAGTTCACCGATCCGGTGCTGACGTTGGGTCTTGGTCATGACTCTCCTTTTATCCAGCGCAGCACGCCAATCATCGCCGAGCGGCGATGAAAGACCTGTCCCCAGACGCGAGACTGCTCGCCATCGAGTACTTCGTTGGTGATTTCGTCGCCTCGATGCGCCGGCAGACAGTGTATCACGATTGCACGATCCTTCGCCAGACCCATCAACTCTTCGTTCACTTGAAAGCTCGCCAGGTCGTGACGTCGACGGGCGCTCTCTTCTTCAAAACCCATCGAGACCCACGCATCGGTGTATACGACGTCAGCCCCTCGAACTGCCTCGTCGGCGCGCTCGCATAGTCGAAGCGATCCGGGCCCCTCCACTTCGAAGGGATCCTCCACGCCGCCGGGTGTGAGTTGATAGCCCGAAGGAGACCCCACCCTGACGTTTACGCCCAATCGCAGCAAAGCGACGGCCAGGGATCGAGTCACGTTGGTCGCGTCGCCGACGTAGGCCACTTCAAGACCCGCCAGTCCCGTGACGTCGCCCTTAGAGAACTCCTCGGCGATTTTAAGCACGTCCGCCACTGCCTCGGTTGGGTGCGCCGCGTCACTTAACAGGTTGATCAGCGACATCCGCTCGCGCGTGGCCGCGCGCATTCGTTCCAACACGTCGTGGTGGCGAACACGCAGGGCCGCGATGGTGTACATCTCGGCGATGGTGCGACCGATGTCCTCCGCCGTTTCACGACTGTCGATACCGATTTCCTCGTCGCTGAAGAACGTCGCGTAGCCCCCGAGTTCGTGCACGGCCGTTGAGCTCGACGCTCGGGTTCGAAGACTCGGGCGCTCGAAGATGAGCGCGACACCTTGACCCTTGAGCGTCTCGTCATCGAAGGGGGACGTCGCCAAGGTGTAAATCGACATCAAGTCCGCGTCGCTCAACTGTTCAATAGTCATAAAGTGCCGAGTCATCGCAACACCTCCGTGGTGGGAATCGAGCCGGCCAACGCGTCGCGCAGCGCGTGCGGTCTCGATCCGTTGGCCATCACGACACGTTGAGCCCCGCTCTCAAGCGCGTCCAGAGCCGCGAACATTTTGGGTCGCATGCCCTCCCGGGCGTTGCCCACCTCGAGGAGGTGGTGAACCTCACCCGCCGTCACCGACGAGAGACCGGTGCTCTCGTCAAGCGGATCAGTACGAAGTTGATCGACGTCACTGAGTAGGACCAACGACTGAACGTTGAGGGCACCGGCTAACGCGCCCGCGGCGGCGTCGGCGTTACAGTTCACCAGTTCACCACCTTCGTCAACGGCAATGGACGTCATGACCGGCGTGACACCAGCGTTCCAGAGCGTTTCAATGAGCCCAGTGTCCACTTTGGGCGACGCGCCCACTCGGCCCCAGGGCGCGCCGAGCGCCGAGGTGGAGAACGTCGAGCCATCCGCGCCGGACAGTCCGACACAGACGAGTCCTGCTTGACTGAGAGCGGCCACGAGATGAAGATTCACCTGGCTCAACGCCATTGCGACATACTCCATGGTCCTGTCGTCGGTGATTCGAAGGCCCTCGTGAAAGTGGCTGGTCAGACCGAGATCGTCGAGCAGTGTCGCGATCTGCGGTCCCCCACCGTGCACAATGACGACGTTCGTGGAGTCGTGGCGTAGTGCCACGACGTCGTTCGCGAGTGCGACGAGCACGGGTGAGCCAACATTGAGTGAGTCCAGCGCGTGACCCCCGATCTTGACGACGTAGTTGTTCATGGCGTGAGCCCCGTGAGCGAGAGACCGAGCGTCTCGTCACGTCCGGTGGCGACGTTCCAGGCCTGTATCGCCTGACCGGCCGCGCCTTTGCCGAGGTTGTCGAGAGAGCTCATGGCGAGCAGCCAACCGGTTCGTTCGTCGACCCGGGCACTCACGAAACAGAGATTGCTGCCCAGGGGGTCTTTCATGGTCGGTGGCTCGTCAGTGACCACGACAAAGGGATCGTGGGCGTATCGGGCCCGGAGCAGTTCGAGCGCGAGCGCCGTCGTGAGCGATTCAGTCTTAAGGCGTCCGTAAGCGCTCACGAGCATGCCCCGACTCAGCGGGATGAGATGTGGCGTAAAGAGCAGCGTCGCTCCGAGTTCTTGTTCCATCTCGGGCGTGTGTCGATGCGTCAAGAGCCCGTAGGCCTCCGCGTTGCCCGAGAGCCGTGAAAAGTGAAGTCGTTCACTGATAGCGCGTCCGGCACCCGACGCGCCACTCAGCGCGTTGACGACGACGTGCTCACGCTCAATCACTCCTTCGTCGATGAACGGACCCAGCGCCAAGGCACTGGCGGTGGGATAGCAGCCCGGCACGGCGATCAGCCGAGCGTCTCGAAGCTCGTCACGGTGGCGTTCCACGAGGCCGTACACCGACGACGCCAAAAACTCCGGCGCTTGGTGATCGTGCCCGTACCAGTGGTGATAGTCACTCACGTTCTTTAAGCGAAAGTCGGCCCCCAAGTCCACGATCTGGACACCGCGCGCCATCAGTTGCGGCACGAATTTTTGGCTCTCGCCGTGTGGGAGGGCCAAAAAGACGACGTCCAGTTCCCCGTCATGAATCCGCGACGACGCCTCGACCTCGAGCCTCGGATAGACCGCGGTGAGTGCCGGCACGAGATCGCCGACTCGCTTTCCGACACTTGACTCGCCCGTCGCTCGAACCACCTCGAGATCGGGGTGGGACGCGGCGAGTCGAAGTACCTCCGATCCGGCGTAGCCGGTCGCTCCCATCACACCCACACGCATATGACATTTTATGCATATCAGAGAGTAAAAATGCAAATATCTCGCAGTCCGGCTAATCTGCTGGCATGTCTCGACGCGGTTGGACGTACTTTCTGGCGATGGCGGTCATTTGGGGCATTCCCTATCTCTTGATTCGCGTGGCGGTGCGCCAGTTGGACCCCGGGGTCTTGGTACTGGCGAGAACCGCGCCCGCGGCGTTGCTACTGGCACCACTGGTCGTCGCTCAGCGGCAACTTCCCGCGCTTATCCGTCATTTCAAGTGGATCGCCGTGTTCGGCGTCCTCGAATTCGGATTTCCCTGGTATTTGATGGCGACGGCCGAAAAACACATCACCAGTTCACTCACGAGCTTGTTGATCTGCTGCGTGCCCCTCTTTTCGGTCATTGCCCAACGGTTCGGTCGTACCGAGGGCGGCGTCGCGCCGCGCCGCTACGTCGGCTTGGGCATTGGCGCCCTCGGCGTCGCACTGTTAGTGGGTCTCAATCTCCACGGCGGCACGATTACCTGGATCGGATTGATGATGGGCGTCTGTGTCGGCTACACGATCGGACCCATTCTGCTGGCCACCAAACTCAAGGACGTCGCCGGCCCCACCGTCGTGATGGGCGCGACTGGCTTTGTAGCGCTGTGCTGGATTCCCTGGGACCTCGCGCACTGGCCCGCGCACGTGAACGGAGAGACGTGGAGCTGCGTTGCGGTCTTAAGCGTCGTGTGCACGGTGGGCGCGTTCCTCACCTTCTTTGAACTGGTGAAGGAAGTTGGAGCGTCTCGCGCCACCGTCGTGACGTACTTCAATACCGCTATCGCGGTCGTTCTGGGAATTGTCGCGCTACACGAACCGCTGACCGTCGGCATTCTCGTGGGTTTCCCCCTCGTCATCACTGGTTGCGTCTTTGCGACGAGCAGTCCAGCGCCGCGAACGTCACCTACGACGTTGAGTACTGCGCCGAGACTCTGACCGTTCCGTCCACGGTCAACCAGATTGATCCCGGCTCGCTCACGAGGGTGACGTCGTCATCTCGCTCAATTGACGAGTGATGCGTCAAACTCACGCTGTGCAGCGGCGGCGTTACGACTTCACTGAGGGCCTGCCACACCGCGGCGTTGTTCACGTGACCCACGACGTCGATATCGGCCGCACGAAGGGGCCACGCTCGGCGTTCCGCGCTTGCGGGAACGACGGGACGGTCAATACGTCCAGAGACCTTTCGCGCGTGCACCGCGTCGCCATACACCGCAAAGAAACTCTCGCGCAGGCGCACCGGATGACCGCTCGGGTCAATCGGCACCCATAACGCGGCCGCCTCGAGACGGCCCTCCCCTTCGAGATCAAGGTTGGTGCGTCGCTCGGCCCAGGCGGCGCCTGCACCTCCGCACCACGTCGTCAGGGACACCCGATCGAGGTAGCGCGGCCAGGATGCGCCCTCGATCATTCGAATGGTGGTGCGTCGAACGACCCAGATGTCACTCGAACGAACGCCCGTGTCGTTCCAGTCGTCGGTGGCGACGTCTTGGAGAAGACGCGCGACGCCGTCGAGTCGCAGGAGGCCCTGCGCATCGACGTCGCCGAGTCGGATCAAGAACTTCTCTCGAAAACGACGGCCCTGGTCAGTGAGGGGAACGAACTCTTGCACGATGGCTCTTGATCGTACTTCTAGCGAAGTACGGCTCCCAGTGCGGCAGCTACATCAATCAACTTGGCCCGACACTGAGTGACTTCGTTTTCGTTGAGCGTACGGTCGGCGGAACTGAGTCGAACGTTAAAGGCCAAACTTCGCGTACCTTCGACGAGACCGGGACCTTGATAGACGTCAAAGAGCGAGACCTCCTCCACGAGGTCGCTGGCGTGGCGCAGTGCGTACGCCAGATCATCGGCGTGGACCTGTTGGGGCGTGACGAGCGCGAGGTCGAGCGCAGCGCTTGGAAATCTACTAGGTACTCTCGCGGACGACGTCGAGCGCGTCGCTAAGAGCGGATCGGCCAGTACGTCAAAATCGATGTCAATCAGACCCAGTCGCCGAAGGGGTGAAGCCGACGTGACCTGGTCCACTAGATCACCGTCGACTTCGCCCACGTAGCCCAGCAGCGCGCCCGAGGCTCGATCCACCAGCGCGGCCGCTCTGGTGGGGTGCAGTCCTCGAGGCGCCTCGACGAGCGAACGAACGACTACGTCGTTTAGACCCAGGCGTTTCGACAGCACACTCCACAGCGCGACGGCGCTCGTGGCGTCGTCGTCCGGTCGCCCCAGCACGATGGTGATGCGCTCGTTTTCACGTGGCAGCGCCAGCGTGAGCAATCCCCCGGCGCCGCCTTTCACCATTCGAGGTTCCGATGTCGCGCTCGGATGAGTAAAGACCACGCCGAACTCGACCAGCAGCACATCACCGAGGCCTCGCTCGTAGTTCTTGGCCCACGCGCGAACGACGCCAGTGATCTGGGTAGCGCGCAGAACTGATTCATCCGCCGCCAGTGGATTGGTGATCCGCACCCGGGGCTGATCGCGGTGGAGAAGGTCAAAGTCTGCGTCGCTGCCGAGCGTGGGGGTCCACACTTCAAGCGCGCCCGCGTCAACCACGACATCGCGTACGTGACGTCGAAGCCGTTGACGATCGTCCAAGCCACCGAACTCGGGCCACGAGGGATTATGTCGTGGGAGTCGCCGGTAGCTATACAGTCGAGCGATCTCTTCAATCACGTCCGCGCGCCCCTCGTCGCCAGTTCGAACATCGAGACGACTCGTGGGCGCCGTGACCTCAAGGTGATCACGCTTTTGCACCAGTCCAAAGCCCAGGCCGCCCAGGATGGCCGCGACGTCCTCGCTCGCGATTTCGACACCCAATAGGCGTCCAATGTCGGTGCCACGAAGTTCGATGGTGGGCGGTGTGGGAATCGTGCCGCGCACGTCCAGAGGGTTCGCCAGCCACTGCACGTCGGGCACGCTCTCACTCAAAATAGCGACGTAACGAGCCGCCGCGCGCAACGCCAACGTGGGATCGACGCCGCGCTCGAATCGATTTGACGCTTCGCTGCGCAGCGCGTGGCGCTTCGAGGAACGCGCGATGGTCATGGGATCAAAGAAGGCCGCTTCTAAGAGCACGTCCGTGGTGTCGGCACTTATCTCGCTCGACGCGCCCCCCATGATGCCCGCCAGGCCCAAGACTCGGTCATCACCGTCCACGATGACGCAGTCTTCTCCCGTATCACCGAGTCCCCGTCCACTCTTGGCGAGTTGGCGCTCGACGCCGTCAAGGGTGATGAGCGTCTCCCCCGGGCGAGCCCGACGGGCTCGAAGGGTGCGTTGGGCTACCTGGGCCGCGTCGTAGGGATGGGTGGGTTGGCCCAGTTCGAGCATGACGAGATTGGACGCGTCGACGACATTAGAGATCGGGCGCATACCCGCATTTTGCAGTCGCTGTGCGACCCACGGGGGCGACGCCGTCACTGTCACGTTGCGAAGCACCGAGACGGTGAGTCGACCACAGAGATCCGGGTCGTTAATGGACGCGCTCGCGAAGGAGTCGCTCTCGACCTTTGAGTTTGTGGACGCTAAAGCGGGAGAACGCAAGGTACGGCGAAAACGTGTCGCGAGGTCACGAGCGACACCCTCGACACACCACGCATCGGGTCGATTGCCTTCAACCGACACGTCAAAGATCACGTCCGGAGTGATATTGAGCGCCGCTAAGAGCCCCTCGCCCACGTGGGCTTCAATGAGCTCGTCGAGCACCATGAGCCCCTGGTGATCGTCGCTCAACTCGAGTTCGCGCGACGAACAGAGCATGCCGTGCGAGGTGACGCCGCGAACGGCGCGTTCGCTGATCGTAAAGCCGCCCGGTAGGACAGCTCCGACCGGTGCCAGCGGCACGTAATTGCCCACGACAAAGTTGGCGGCACCGCACACGATCTCCAACGGTCCATGACCGGCTTCAACCACCACCAAGCGAATTCGATCAGCACCTGGAATGTCGCGGATCTGGTCCACTCGGGCCACGACCACGTCCTCGAGACCCTGGCCCACGTTGTGGACTCCTTCCACAACGAGACCGAGATCGTCGAGCACCGTTCGCAACTCCTCGGCCGACTCTGGCAGTTCGACGAACTCTCGTAACCAGTTCAGTGAGATCTTCACGAGAACTGACCCAAAAAGCGCACATCGTTTTCGATGAGCGCGCGCATGTCACTCACTTCGTGACGCATCTGCGCGCATCGATCGATGCCAAAGCCAAAGGCGAAGCCGCTCCACTGATCACCGTCGATACCCACGGCCTCGAGGACGGCGGGGTCTAACATGCCGCAACCTCCGAGCTCAAGCCAACCCGAGGATGAACACGTGCGACACCCGGCCCCCCGACAGATGGTGCACGTGACTTCGAACTCCGCCGACGGCTCGGTGAAGGGAAAGTAACCCGGACGAAGGCGAGAGGAGATGTCGGGACCGAAATACGCCCGAGTGAATGTCTCGATAACGCCAGCCAAGTCGCCAAAGGAGATCCCGCGATCGACGACCAGTCCCTCGATTTGGTGAAAGCTGTAGAGGTGGCTGGCGTCGGGCGTGTCGCGACGAAAACAACGACCGGGCATCACGGAGTGGATCGGCAATGAATCGGTAGCGACGGCGCGCTCCATGAGGTGAATCTGCGTCGGAGACGTGTGCGTGCGAAGCACCACCGTCTCGGGTTCGCCCAGGTCGACGTAGAAGGTATCCCACAATCCCCGCGCCGGATGGGCCGGGGGGATGTTGAGCGCCTCGAAGTTGTACCAGTCACTCTCCACTTCGGGGCCGTCGGCGACCGTGAAGCCCATACCGATAAACACGTCCTCGAGCTCACGTTGCGTAAGAGCGATTAGGCCGGGATGTCCAACCGCCAAGGGCCAGCGCACGTCGCTGGCGATCACGTCACCGAGATCGAGTCGGTCGGCCTCAAGTGACAACTGGCGAGCGTCCCGGCGCAAGAGCGCTCGGCGCTCTTCGAGCGCGGCTTCCACGACTCGGCGAGCCTCTTGGAGTTGCGCGCCCGCGGCCTTACGTGCCTCGGGGTCGAGCGTGCCCAACGACTTTTGCAAACTGGCCAGGATTGATCGCTTGCCAGTCAGCGAGGCTTCCGCGTCTCGCAACGCGTCCAACGTCGAAAGGGCCGAGATCGTCGACAGTAGGTCCGCAGTTTGTTGGGCGAGATCAGCGAGTGGTGAGGTGGGCATGACGTCTAAAGGCTAGGAGATGGTGGCGGCGAAGTCGTGTCTTGACGTTGCCAGAGCGCCTCGAACGCGACGAGCGAGCCCGCGACGCCCGCGTTGAGCGATTCGCTCGCTCCGGACATCTCGATGGTGATGGCCCTATCACAAAGCGCCACCGACACGTCGTCGAGACCGCTGGCCTCGTTGCCAATGACGACCACTGTCGCCTGGGAGTAGTTCTCGAGTCGATGACTACGACCCCCACGTACGACGGTGGCGAGGGTCGTCGCCCCGCGAGTGACGAACGAGTCCAGTGTCCCCTCCAGCGAACCGACCGCGACCGGCACATGAAAAATCGAGCCGGCCGTGGCTCGAAGGGTCTTGGGGTTAAAGGGGTCGACCGACTGGCCGGTAAAGACGACGCCAGTTGCCCCGGTCGCGTCGGCTGAGCGAATCAACGTGCCGGCGTTGCCGGGATCTCGAACGTCGTGCAGCACCAAGATCAATCCCGCGCAGGCAATATCCTCGACGGGCGTCAGCGGCAGGCGGATCGCGCCCAGCACCGGCTGGGGAGTCGCGGCGTCCGCGATCCGCTCGAGCACACCGGGGGCGAGTGAAAACACCCGGACACCCTGTGCCACGGCGCGGGATCGAATCTCGCCCACTTCGACGCTGGAGTACTCCGTCGCGTCGACGTAGATCGCCTCAAACTCAATCGACGCGTCAAGTGCGGCCAGCACGAGGTCGGGCCCTTCCAACACGCACGTGGCTTCACTCCAGCGCAACGAACGTTTCTGGACGAGTCGTCGGAGTCGACGCACTCTTTGGTGTGAAGACCCCAAGGCCTCGATGAGCGCGCTACTTCGCGAGTGCGGCGCCAGCCTGGGCGACAATGGCGTCAAAGGCGCCCGAGTCGTTCACGGCCAAGTCCGCCAGCATGCGCCGGTCGACTTCGATACCCGCGGCGTTGAGCCCAGCGATGAAACGGCTATAACTCATGCCGTTGGCCCGCGTCCCGGCGTTGATGCGTTGAATCCATAGTTTGCGCATCTCACCCTTACGAGCGCGACGATCTCGAAACGCGTAAACCCCGGCGTGCTGCACCGCTTGGTTCGCGCTGCGAAAGGTCCGGCTACGGTCGCCGTAGTACCCCTTGGCCTCTTCAAGAATCGCCTTGTGATGCTTTTTGGCGTTAACGGCTCTTTTAACTCTTGCCATCTCGCTACCTCTTTCTCAACTCGTTCTCTAGAGACCCAACATTCGCTTGACGTGCTTCAATTGCCCCGGCGCGATGTCCGTCTCACGGCCGAGACGCCGCGAGCGTACCGACGACTTCTTTTCCATCAAATGACCGCGAAACGCCTTGCGGCGCCGGAGCTTGCCACTGCCAGTGACCTTGATGCGCTTCTTGGCGCCACTATCGGTTTTCATCTTTGGCATCTCAGCTCTCCTCTATAGAATCTTCCGCGCCGGCTGGCGCGACTTCTTGCTCCGCAACAACTTTCGAACTCACCACGATCTTCGCCTTGGTCTTCTTTTCGGGCCCCAACACCATGATCATGTTGCGACCATCGAGCTTGGGGGCCGACTCCACCTTGGCCACGTCCTCAAGCCTTTCGATGATGCGATCGAGGATCTTCTTACCCAACTCTGGGTGGGCGGACTCTCGGCCCCGGAACATGATGGTGACTTTGACCTTGTGACCTTCGCCCAAGAACTTCTCCACCAGACGCGTCTTGGTGTCGAAGTCTCCGGCGCCGATTTTCGGCCGGTACTTCATCTCCTTGACGCCCACGTTGAGGGTCTTGCGGCGCGACTCCTTGGCCTTTTGGGCCTCGTCGAATTTGAACTTGCCGTAGTCCATAATGCGACAGACGGGCGGCTGCGCGGTGGGCGCGATCTCCACTAAATCCAAATCGAGGCTCTTAGCCAGCGCCAACGCGTCGCGAGTTGCCATGACGCCTCGCTGATTTCCCTCTTGATCAATCAGTCGGACGGTTTCGACTCGAATACGTTCGTTGACACGGTGGTCTCCAGGCACAGTTGCGATAAGTCTCTCCTTGCTCGACGCGACACCTCGGTGGTGTCGCCAGGGCAAGCGAGGCGCAAAACTCCTTGGAACCCGGGCGCACGCTGGTGGCCAGGTGGACGTTGGCGCTGCCAACCTCGCTTGCTGAACTGACCAACCACGCTAGCAGACGGCTCTCGAGCCTTCGTCGCCCGGATTTAGCCGCTACGTTGGTTCGCGTGAGCGATCGGCCCGACAGTGGTGAATTCAACGAAGCCGAAGAGATCGCCTACCTCCAGGCGGCGCCGGTTGAGACCATTCTCGGTAACCATCTGTTCGTGCTCTTGCAAGTCGCGGCCCTTCGTCTGGCTGAGACACCGCCGAACTTGGCCGCCGCCGGGCTCGTCATCGACACCGTGGCGGCCATGGTCAACACCGGAGGTGAGCGACTCGGCGAGCACGTCGATCTCTATCGAAACGCGCTGGCCGAAGTACAGCAGGCGTACGTTCGCGCGAAGAGTTCCACGCCGGCATAACTAGGGCGCCACCGACTCCGCGAGCGGCAAAACAAAGCGCAACCCGAGTCCCCCAAAGACGCTGGGCTCGGTCGTCAACGTTCCTCCGAGGGACTCCGCGACGTCGGCCATGATGCTCATGCCGAGTCCTGAACCACCGGTCTCTCGCGAGCGGGACTCGTCAAAACGCTGGAACCGTTGGGGACGAAGGCCGTACGAGGGCAGTCCCGAGCCGCCGTCTTCGATCAGTAGCGTCGCCTCACGGCGATTGGTCTTGAGCGTCACTCGAAGTGGAGCGTCTCGAGGGGTGTGGCGAACGACGTTGTTCAAAGCATTGCTGATGAGTCGTTCGACGAAGTCTGGACGAGCTCGAATGGTGAGGCGCGGCTCGATCTCGCTCGTGAGCGGTCGATCGGGATGTTCCGCGGCAAATTCGCTCACCCGGTTACGAAGCAAATCGCTCAGATTGACCGGCTGTTCCGCGTGATGAGGCGCCTCTCGGATCTGGGCGAGTAAGAGCAGGTCTCGCACGAGTTCTTCCATTCGTTCCACCTCGCGTTGGACTCGCGTGACGGCTCGAATCCGTTGCTCGGGGGTCACCTGACCGCTGGCCAGAAGTTCGTTGTAGCCCTTCACCACCGTCAGAGGCGTTCTCAGCTCATGCGACGCGTCGTCGACGAACTGTTGCATGGCTTTGGTGCTCTTGGTCTCGATCGCGATCCTCTCTTGGAGAGCGTTGACCATCACCGCGAGGGCCCCGCGAAGTTCTTGAAGGTCGCGACTGCCGGCGCTGGCCGGCACCGGACCGATCTCGTCACCGCTCGCCACGTCGCCCGCGTAGTTGATAAGTCGCTCCATCGATCGAAGGTCGCGTCGCATGACCTGGCGAGCCAGCACGAGACCGATGAGTGCGATGACGATGGCCGCGCTCGCTACCAACAGCCCCAGATGCTGGTTCTGTTTCGTGATGCCCGCAGTAGAAGCCGCCACCACGAGGTAGTCACCGCCGCCAATATTGAGTGAGCGAATCTGGAAACCCGGCAGGTTGCTCTCAGCTCGCACGTGGGTTAACGAATTCCTCACGTCCGCGAGCGTCGGATGGCGGCGCAGGCCCTTCGTCACGCTATTCACTTGAGTGATAGCGCCCGAAGGAGACACAACGTCGAGCGTGAGGTCGTAACTGTCTCGCAGCACGACGTAAAGGGCGTTACTCAGCGCCGTATTGGGATTACGAAGACCACTGTCCACTACCGAATCGATGGAACTGTCCAGGGTCGCGTACTGCGATCTCGAGCTCATGGCCACCGCGAACCAGCCCACGGTCGATGCCACCAAAAGCGTCAGCAGTACAAAGATCAGGGTAAGGCGTGTCGCAATTCTCACTGAATAGCGGCCTGGTCCACTAACTTGAAACCCACACCTCGAATCGTCGTAATCGGCGCGAAATCGTCGCGATGAATCTTTCGCCGCACGTAGGAGATGTACGTATCGAGCACCGAGGTCTCGGAGTCGAAGTCGATATTCCATACCTCTCGCAACAGCTGCTCGCGCGTGACCACTCGATCTTGGCGATCAAGCAGAACTTCGAGGAGACGAAACTCGGTTGCCGAGAGGTCAATCTCCTCGGCGTCGATCGTCACTACGTGGCGATCGATGTTCATCACGAGAGGCCCGCAGGTAAGCACGTGGTCGTCGTTGACGTCGATCCCGGTTCGTCGCAGGATCGCCGCCACGCGTAACAACAGCTCCTCGAGGCCGAAGGGCTTGCGAACATAGTCGTCGGCGCCAATACGAAGTCCGCGCTCCACGTCGTCGTCTGAGTCACGCGCCGTGAGCATCAACACGGGGGTCTTGGTATCGTGAGCCCTGAGTTTCTCGAGGAACTCAAAGCCGTTCATGGTGGGCATATTGATGTCAACGATGCACAGATCGGCACTGCCTCGGCGCAACTGATCGAGTCCGTCCGCCCCGTTCGTCGCGCACTGCACGACGTACCCGGCGTTGCCCAATGCGTCTTGGAGCATGTCGCGAACGCCCGGTTCATCGTCCACGACGAGTATCGTCGTCACCGTTGAACCGCCATAGATTGAGCGTACAGTGTCGCGCTTACAAGACCCCTCGATGGCTCCGAAACCAGGTTTCTCAAGATTTCGACAGCCACTTCACAGCGCTTTCTTATCCTGACTCGGTACTCTTTGAACCATGAAGCGGATTACGTCAAGGAGCCTGATCGCCCTAGGGGTCGTGGTCGCGTTGGGGCTCTCTACCCCGGGCCTCGCCTTCGCCGGTTCGGGACCCGGCTCCGCGTCACAAAAGGCGTTCAACCAAGAGTTGGCCGCCTTCCTCTCCTCGCGCCAGGCCATTCAGTCGACCTTCCAATCTTCCGTCAGCACCGCTCGAGCGACGTACTTCAGTGCTCTCTCTCAGAGTGCGTCGTCGGCCCAACGAAGCGCTGCCCGTCAAGCCATGGAGACGGCCATCATCCAAGCGGCGGCGGCTCGAAGCGCTGCCCTCACCGCGCTCGGGAATCGTCCGGTAAAATTCTCCACGCAACGCTTGAAATAGCCGCGTCTCGCCCATCGACCTTGGAGGAGTCATCTGTTGACTCTGAGGTCACAGTAGAACGCCCGTCCCCTACTGCGCCACCCAGCCCCCGTCGATGGAGATTGCCGAGCCCGTAATGGTTTGAGCATCGTTCGAACAGAGAAAGACCGCCATCGCCCCGATCGCTTCGGGCGTCGTAAATTTCAACATCGGTTGCTTTTCCTGCAACAGCTTGGCCGCCTCGGTCGACACGTCGGTGCCGGCTTCTTTGGCTCGAGCGACCAGCTGACCCTCGACGAGAGGAGTCAAAACCCAACCGGGACAGATCGCGTTCACGGTCACGCCGTCATTCGCCAATTCGATTGCCGCCACTTTGGTGGCGCCAATCACCCCGTGCTTGGCGGCCACGTAGGCCACCTTGTTCGCACTCGCCACGAGACCGTGCGCCGAGGCAATATTAATTATTCGGCCCCACCTTCTCGACTTCATGCCCGGGATCGCGGCCTTCATGCCGTGAAAGACAGCAGAGAGATTGAGCGCGAGCACCGCATCCCACTGCGCGTCCGGGAACTCTTCGATGGCCGCAACATATTGGATCCCCGCGTTGTTCACCAGAATGTCGAGGCTGCCCAACTCTTCTTGGGTCCTCTTTACGATCGCCGCGACCCGCTCGGGCTTCATCAAGTCAGCCCCGTCGTAGAGCACGGTCACGGAAAACTCCTCGGCCATTTTCTTGCGCAGGGCCTCGATCTCATTGGCGTCACCGAAGCCATTCAGCATCACGTCGGCGCCCTGGGCGGCAAGAGCCCGTGCCACACCGAGGCCAATGCCACTGGTCGAGCCAGTGACCAACGCCACCTTGTTCTGTAACGTCACGTCAGCGCGACGATCAACTCAGGCTCCGTGGCCGCGCGGACCTCGTCGACACTGACCCCGGGGGCCAACTCACGCAAAATGAGGCCCTCAGCCCCCACGTCAATCACGGCGAGATCGGTGATGATGCGTTGCACGCACGCCCGGCCGGTGAGAGGCAGCGTGCACGAGTTCACGATCTTGTACCGACCATCCTTGGCAGAGTGTTCCATCATGACGATCACTCGCTTGGCGCCATGGACCAGATCCATCGCGCCGCCCATTCCTTTGACCATCTTGCCCGGTATCATCCAATTCGCCAAGTCGCCTCCGGCTGACACTTGCATGGCTCCTAGAACCGCGACATCGATGTGACCGCCGCGAATCATGGCAAAGGAAGCGGCCGAATCAAAGAAGGAGGCTCCCGCCAGTACCGTCACGGTCTCTTTACCTGCATTGATGAGGTCTGGGTCGAGGGCGTCCGGTGAGGGATACGGACCCACGCCCAGAATCCCGTTCTCAGCGTGTAGCACCACGTGAAGACCCTCGGGCACGAAATTGGGCACCAGGGTGGGCAAACCGATTCCCAGGTTGACGTACTGACCATCGTGCAACTCCGCGGCGACGCGTGCCGCTAACTCATCGCGTGTCAGGGCGCTCACGTGCTCACCGTCCTCTTCTCAATTCGCTTCTCGACGCCTGGCGTGTGCACCACACGTTGGACGAAAATGCCCGGAGTGTGGACCTGCATGGGGTCGAGGTCGCCCGGTTCGACCAACTCTTCAACTTCGGCGATGGTGACACGTCCGGCAGCGGCGCAGAGGGGATTGAAGTTCTGCGCGCTTTCTTCGTAGATCAAGTTACCCAGTCGGTCTCCGTATCGGGCGTGCACGAGGGAGTAATCGGTGGTGATGCCGAGCTCCAGCACGTACGTTCGTCCCATAAAGTCCCTGACCTCTTTCGCCGGTGAGACCAGCACGATCGAACCGGCGCTGTCGTAGCGCCACGGAAGTCCTCCGTCGGCCACCTGCGTACCAACGCCCGCGGGCGTGTAAAAGGCCGGGATCCCCGCGCCCCCCGCCCTCAGTCGCTCGGCCAGTGTGCCTTGGGGCACGAGTTCGACTTCCAACTCCCCTGAAAGGTACTGGCGTTCGAACTCCTTATTCTCGCCCACGTACGAGCCCGTGGTGCGTCGAATCCGCTTCGCCGACAAGAGCACGCCCAAGCCCCATCCGTCGACCCCGCAGTTGTTGCTCACTATTTCCAGGTCCGTGGCCCCATGCGCTAGCAGTGCGTCGATCAAGGTGCTCGGAATGCCACACAATCCAAATCCGCCCACGGCAATCGAAGCGCCATTCACAATGTCTCGCACCGCCGCATCGGCGTCATCCACGACCTTATTCATAACTGCCCTTCAACTTGTCCAGTCCGGTGTAGTTGTCCAAAGACCCAATGTAGGCGTCAATAGGTCAATTGAGTGACGCGGCCAACGCGTTGACAGTGCGCGACGGACTCGGTCGACCGAGCAAGCCAGCCATCCACAAACTCGTGCGACAAAGCTGCTTAAGATCCACACCCGTCTCGATCCCTAGTCCGTGCAGTTGCCACACCAGGTCTTCGGTGGCCAGATTTCCCGTCGCACTGGCGGCGTAGGGACACCCGCCAAGTCCACCAGCGGAAGAGTCCACGGTGGTCACGCCGTGTTGGAGCGCGGTCAAGGTATTGGCGAGAGCTTGGCCGTACGTGTCATGAAAGTGAACGGCCAACCGATCCGGCTCGAGTTTCTCGTCAGCCAACGTGTTCAACAACTCAACCACCTGACCAGGTGTGGCGACGCCGATGGTGTCGCCAAGCGAGAGTTCGCCACACCCCATCGCCGCCAATTCACTCGCTACGGCGCTGACTTGGTTCGGAGCCACCGCCCCTTCCCAGGGATCGCCAAAGCACATCGAGATGTACCCTCGAACCGCGAGTCCGGCATCCAACGCTCGACGCACGACGGGCTCAAAGAGACGCAACGACTCGGATACGGATCGATTCAAATTTCGTTGAGCAAAGCTCTCGGTGGCACTGGCGAAGACCGCGACCTCCTTAACGCCGGCCGCCAAAGCCCGATCCAGACCACGCTCATTGGGTACGAGCACCGGGTGTCGACCCGAAAGAGGTCCGAGCAGCGCCACCAACTCTTCGGCGTCGCTCAGTTGGGGCACCCACGACGCCGGAACGAAACTCGTCAGTTCCACGGTGACCAAGCCCGACGCAATCAAGCGGCGTATGAATTCGACCTTCAACTCAACGCCAAGTACTGTCGCCTCATTCTGCAAGCCGTCACGCGGGCCCACTTCGTAGATCTCGACGTGCGAGGGTAGTCCAGGCAACGCTGCAGGCAGGGGGTCTCTCACCACCGTCGCCTCATACGATCTCTGAATGCCGAATCGCGCTTACTTCGTCGCGGCCCCGGTGGCCCGTGCTCCGTCGTCCGGTTATTCGAGTACCAACCATGATCGTCCTCGATCCGTCGTTAATTGATACGCAGTGAAAATAGAATCGCTGTCCTTCGTCACTGACGATCTCGCCGTCACCCCGATAGTCATCAAAAGACTCGACAACACCGACAATCGTCACGGAGTCACGAGCGAACCCTGGTGCAGCACGCTCGCCATCTCGAGAGCGCTCCGGGCCGCCTCGCGGCCCTTGTTGGATTCATCCAACTCGGATCGCTCCATCGCCTGCTCGACAGTGTTGGTGGTGAGCACGCCAAAAATCACTGGCACGCGAGTACTCAACTGCACGTCTTGAATCCCTCGCGCGCACTCACCGGCGACGACTTCGTAGTGTCCGGTGTCGCCTCGAATCACCGCGCCCAACGCGATCACCGCATCGTAGGGGCGAGTGGCGTCGGCGTAGGCCAGGGCCAGTAGAGGCAGTTCAAAGGCGCCCGGCACCCAGCCAATGGAAATATCGCGTCGATCAACGCCGGCCTCTTCGAGTGTGTCTAACGCTGCGCGCAGCAGGCGAAGAGTGACCGCTCCGTTGAAACGGCTGCAGGCCAACGCCACGCGAAGTCCGCGGCCCGACGTTGATCCTTCTAAGTACTCACCCGCGCGGTCGCGGAAGTGCGCGGCCTTTTTTGGATCAAAGTCCGTATCTTTACTCGACGTCATCGAGTCCCTCGAGCAGATGACCCATACGTTCGCGCTTCGTACGCAAATAGTCGATATTGAAGGGCGTCGGACGACTCTCGAGGGGTACGCGTTCGACAATGTTGAGTCCGAATCCCTCGAGTCCGCCGTACTTTTCGGGGTTGTTGGTCATCAGACGCATCGAGGTCACGCCGAGGTCGACCAGGATCTGCGAGCCGATGCCGTACTGACGCGAGTCCACGGGCAGGCCCTGTTCGAGATTGGCGTCCACCGTGTCACGTCCATCCTCTTGCAAGGCGTACGCGCGTATCTTGTGCGCGAGGCCGATGCCTCGCCCTTCTTGGCCTCGCAAGTAGACGACGATGCCCGCACCTTCGGCCGCCACCTTGGCCAGCGCCATGTGCAACTGCGGTCCACAGTCGCAGCGAAGCGACCCGAGGGCGTCCCCGGTCAGACACTCCGAGTGCACCCGCACCAATAGATTGGGGACGTTTTCGATATCTCCGTACACCAGTGCGATGTGCTGTTCGCCGTCGAGGATGCTCTCAAAGACGTGGGCCTGAAACTGCCCGAACTCCGTGGTGAGTGACGACTCGGCCACACGCTTGACCAACTTTTCGTGACGGCGGCGATATCGAATGAGATCCGCGATTGTAATAATCGGCAAGTGATGGAGTTCGGCGAATGCCTCAAGTTCGGGAAGTCGAGCCATGTCGGATTTGTCCGCCGTGACGATCTCACAGAGCACGCCCGCGGGGTATTTGCCGGCCATCCGACAGAGGTCCACGGTTGCTTCGGTGTGACCCGCGCGCTCGAGCACACCACCTTCACGGTAACGCAGAGGAAAGATGTGGCCCGGGCGATTGAGATCATTGGGGCGCGTCGCGGGATCGATGAGCGCGCGAATCGTGGTGGCCCGATCGTGGGCCGATATTCCAGTAGTCGTGCCGTGGCGATAGTCCACCGTGACCGTAAAGGCCGTTCGTTGCGCCTCGGTATTCGCCACCACCATCAGAGGAAGTTGAAGTTCGTCGGCACGCTGGCTCTCCAAGGGCACGCAAATAACCCCGGACGTGAACTCCAGAAAAAATGCCATGTTGTCGGGCGTGACGTCTTGAGCGGCCATGATGAGATCGCCCTCATTCTCACGGTCCTCGTCGTCGACCACGACGACCATACCGCCGTTACCGATCTGAGAAATCGCCTCGTCGATCGTTGATAATGCCATTAAACCTCCACGTCGATACGGATATCTTCGCCAATACGACGCACGTCCACGATCCGACCTCGTCGTAAGGCTTCCATCGTAGGGGTCGAGAGTCCTCGCAGTGCCGAGAGGGTCCCCCCACTTCCCGCAAACGCCGCCGCTAGGTACCAGACCACGCGATTCACGAGCCCGGCCTCAAGAAACGCGCTGGTGGTCGTCGGGCCCCCTTCGACGAGTAACTGCAGCACGTCGTGATGGCCGAGTTCGTCGAGCACGAAACCTAAATCGCCCGAGAGTTCTAAACATGGGCGAATCTTTGCCGACTCGGGCGCCCGACCCAGAACCACTCGAAGAGGCTCGAGCACGATGTCGTCGAGTCGAGCCGTCAACGCCGGATCGTCACTTCGCACGGTGCCGGCACCCACCAAGATCGCCTGGCTTTGCGCGCGCAGCACGTGCGCGTCGCGACGCGCTTCCGCTCCAGTGATCCATTGGCTCGTGCCGTCGGCCATCGCGACCACGCCGTCCAGCGTGCTCGCAATCTTCGCTACGACGTACGGTCGAGCAGTGATCCGATGCCAGCTATAGGGCGCCAGCTGACGTCGAACGGCCTCTTCTTCGATTCCCACTTCAACGTCAACGCCCGAAGCCTTGAGCAGTTCGATTCCCTTACCGGCAACTCTCGGGTCAGGGTCGATCATGCCCACGATGACTCTGGCGATACCAGCAGCGATGATGGCTTCCGCGCAGGGGCCGGTCCGCCCCACGTGCCCGCACGGTTCGAGCGTGACGACCAACGTGGCGCCGCGCGCGGCGTCTCCGGCGCGGCGCAGCGCGACAATCTCGGCGTGGGACTCCCCCGGCGCCTGGGTGTGGCCCTCACTGACAATGACGCCGCGATCGTTCACGATGAGCGCCCCTACCCAGGGATTGGGCGGCGCGTGCAGTCGGGCTTTTTCTCCCTCCGCGATAGCGATGGTCATTAGCTCAGAAGGAGACGACTTCATTGGCGAGCGTCGTGCGCCGCGGTGCGAAGGGCGCCGGCGGCCTTGAGAGGATCGGGCTGAGCAAAGATTGCCGAACCCGCGACCAACACGTTGGCGCCGGCTCGAATGGCGCGCGGCGCGGTGGTGACGTCAATGCCACCGTCCACTTCGATATCGAGCAGCAGTTCGTTGAGGGCAACTTCGCGACGGGCCACTTCGACCTTATCCAGCACGTCGGCCATAAATGTCTGGCCACCGAAGCCCGGAAAGACGGTCATCAAGAGCAGAAGATCGACGTCGCTAAGAAACGGTGCCACCGCCGCGAAGGGAGTGTCCGGGTTCGCGGCCAAGCCCACACGAAGTCCCAACGACCGCAAGTCCTCGATCAGTGACGCCGTTCCGCCAATTTCGACGTGAACCGTGCAGCCGTTCGCGCCGGCTTGTTGGAAGGCTTCGAGGTAACGTCCCGGCTCGGACATCATCAAATGGCAGTCGAAGAATCGCGAACTGTAGCGGCGCAGTGACGCCACCACCGGCGGGCCGATCGAAACGTTGGGCACGAAATGACCGTCCATCACATCCACGTGCAGCCAGTCGGTCTCGGCGTCGATCCCTTCGATGGCACTACCCAGCCGACCAAAATCCGCAGCCAAAATGGACGGCGCAATGCGAATCTCGCCTGGTGGGCCCGCGTCTATCACCATCACGCGCTCAGCCTAGGGCGCGTCCTGTGGCGTCAGTGCCATTGAAGATCACCCTTCGATTCCCGTAAACCGGCCCACCACGCCTGTGCGCTCATGGACGTTGAACCCTCCGGACGCACCTCTACTAGCGTTGCCGATCCGTCACTCGTTCCCAAAATGACCTCGCCCTCGACCCACGCCAGACTTGCGGGCGACAGCTCGACCTGGGACTCGCGCGCCGACTCAACGCCCACCCGCTTTGACGCGACGAACAGATGCGCCCCGCCGAGTCGCACGGTGCGAAGCACCAACTCAGCCGACATCTCGGGCACGAGGTGCAAGGTCTCCTTCGTGATCTTCTCGGCGTACGTCACTTCACCGACCTGAGCCCGCGGGTGCTCGAGCAGTTCGGGCGACGCGAGAACCTCAAGTAAAGCCGAACCGCCGAGCGCCGCGAGCTCGGCGATCAGTGCACGTGCCGTTTTCTCCCCTACTCGGACACTTCGTTCGATGTGTATGGGGCCGGTGTCGAGCGTTGCTTCCAGTGAAATGACCGTGACGCCCGTCTCCTCGTCACCCGCCAGAATCGCTCGCTGGACCGGTGCGGCGCCGCGCCAACGCGGCAACCGCGAGAAGTGCACGTTCAACATCGGCACCATTGCCAACAGAGCTTCAGGGACTATTTTGCCGTAGGCCACGACCACGGCTCGCTCTATCTCGAGATCGGCGAGATCGGCGAGACGATGGCTCACCGGAAGACCGAGCGCCATCGCAGCGCGCTTGACCGGGCTCGGCGCGAGCTCACCGCCGCGACCACGACGGCGATCGGGTCGAGTGATGACGAGATCGACGTCGTAACCGGCGTTCACTAAAGCGTCGAGCGACGGTACGGCGGCCTCGGGAGTACCGAGAAAGGCGAGACCCATCTACTCGCCAAGCAGTTGGCGAAACCCATCGTTATTGCTTCTTGAAACCTCAAGGCGGCGCTCTCGCAACGCAATCTTCGCCTCTCGTCGCTGGTCGTCGTTCAAGCGATCGATGAGCAGCATCCCGTCGAGGTGATCGACTTCGTGTTGAAAGATGCGTCCCTCGAGCTCTTGGGCTTCGATGTCGAGTTCCTTCCCATCGAGGTCGTAACCCTTGAGATGAACGGCGTTCGGCCGCACGATCTCCCAACTAAGTCCCGGCACCGAGAGACATCCTTCCTCATAGAGCCATTCGCCCGACGTCTCCACGATGATCGGATTAACGACCACCCGAGGGCCGTCGCCCTTGTCGTAGACGAAGAGTCTCTTTTGCACGCCGATCTGATTGGCCGCGAGCCCCACTCCGGGCGCCTCGTTCATGGTCTCGATCATGGTATTCGCGAGAGCCACGATCTTCTCGTCAACCAGATCAATCTCGGTAGTGACCGCGGTCAAAACGAGGTCGCCGTAGGTCCGAATGGGTAACGTGCTCACCCCTCCAGGCTACCGTGCGTGACACGCGGCTCCAGGTTCGCAGCCCTTCGTACGTCGCTCGTTTGTGCGATGCGACTTGCCATCACTACTCCACGGCCACTCGAAACCTCTCTGTTGGGCGATCGACAGATCGAAGGGCACTCGTCAGCGTCGCGACGTCGACTGCGCGCACGATATAGCCCTCGGGCGTGGCACGCACACTGACCGGAGCGTCGACCAGTCCGGCGACGAAAGCGCTCGAACCCGGACCCGTCACGTCGGCACTCGCCGCGTAGGGACCGAGGGACAGGAGTTCCGCCGTGGCCACGTCTTCTGCAATGATGTCGTCGAAATTAGCGTCGACCAGGGCACGAACCACGGCGTCGTCGCCACGGCGAGTCTGGAGAAACACCTGTCCGCGGCCCTCGCGGCGCGAGCCCACCAGACGTCCCGCTTTTCCAACCGCCATGATCGCGGCGCGCCGGGCCGACGCTCGCGGCGCCAACAAGTACTGGTCAAAGTCCGCGAAGATCACTACGCCGCTTCGTCGAACGCGTTGCCAGGTCGCCTCGGTGCCCACCACGACACGCTCGAGGGTCGCTGCGGGGGCGAGCGACGCAGTGATCTCACTGACCGGTTGACCCAGTTGCGCACTCACGTCACGAGCCAGAGTGGTCACGCCCACACGTACTCGCTTCAAATTGGTCGATCCACAGTGCTGACAGAATCGAGCGCGATGTTGGTGACGCTCGGCGCAACTCAACATCTCACCGACCTCTTCTTCCGCCTGGGCGCACTGGGCGCACCGAGCGAGTTCTCCACATTTCACGCACGCCAAGAGTCGCCCCGAGCCCAAGCGCTGCAAGATCACCGCGACGGCGATCGATTCGTCTCCGTCCAGGGCCCGACGAGCGGCCTCCAGGGCCGCGCTCGTCAAGACGCCCTCGCGGGGATCGCTAAAGCGTCGATCGGCCACCGAGACGAGGGGCCAACCTCCGACCAGACCGTCGCTCTTTTGATACGTCCCACGATCTAAAAGGGCGGGCGACGGGATCATGGACGTGCACCATAGGGGTGCCCCATCGCGTCGACACCGTTCGCGCAACATCGCCACGGCCTCCCACGTGGGCACGGCGCTCGAGCGAAATGATTCGTCATCGGCGTCAATGACCACGGCCCCCGACACTCGTGGCACCGGCGCTAGCGCGACCCCCCGAGCGCCGACGACAACCGGCCAGCCGGCACGCATCCGGTCCCACTGATCCTCGCCCGAGGCGACCGCACAACCACGCTGTTCGAGCCGGCCGCGAAGTCGACTGGCCCACGCTTCGCCCGGTACCAGTACGAGTAGCGATCCATCGGCGTCTCGGGTCGCGTCGTACGCGCCCAGTACCAACGCCAACGGGTCTGTGGTCGGAGCGAGTTGCACGACGCCCGGCGCCGTTATCCACGCGGACTCTCGCACCGCCGTCGAGAGCGCGGACGATGGAGGAGGATCGGGCAGTGAGTGAATGATTCGTTTGGGCGAAGCACTCAAGAGAAACCGTGACCACGAGCTGTACCAACGCCCACTGGCCCACTGCAACAACGCCAACATGGACGGCGGCGGACCGAAACCCAGCCACTTCTTTATCGTCTTAAGTTCAGAAGAGACCACGGCCTCGTCGATCACCCACCCGCGCACCGAGCGGTGGTTAAAGTCCACGCGGACCCGATCACCGAGCCCGATCGGATCGGCCGAGTCATCGAGCGCGTAGTCAAAGGGCCGGTCAACCGCGGCGACCTCGGTGATGATACGTACCGCGCGCGCCGCCACTAGCGCAGTGACAGTTCCCGGCGCAGATCGTCGAGCCGGGGGGTCAACTCCCAGGTGAAACCCTGATCACTTCGCCCGAAGTGACCGTACGCCGCGGTTCGCTGGTATATCGGACGGCGCAGATCGAGATCTCGGATAATGGCGGCCGGACGAAGGTCGAACAGGGCATCGACGGCCTTGGCGATCTTGGCGCGATCCACGCGTTCGGTGCCAAAGGTCTCTACCAATACCGACACCGGGCGCGCCACGCCGATGGCGTAAGCGACTTGAACCTCGCAGCGTTCCGCGGCGCCCGAGGCCACGACGTGCTTGGCCACCCAGCGTGCCGCGTAGGCCGCCGAGCGGTCGACTTTCGAGGGGTCCTTACCCGAAAACGCGCCGCCGCCGTGACGGGCCATGCCCCCGTAAGTGTCGACGATGATCTTTCGTCCAGTCAGACCGGCGTCGGCGTGGGGCCCACCGAGTACGAACTTGCCTGAAGGATTCACGAACACGCGCATCGATTTCGAGTCGAGGTCCGTCGGCAGCATTGGGCGGATGACGTGTTCCATCACGTCGTGTTCGATGGTGGCGTGGTCGTAGCCGTCCTCGTGCTGGGTCGAGACGAGCACGGTGTCAATGGCGACGGGTTGACCGTTTTCGTAAGCGATAGTGACCTGGGTTTTGCCGTCAGGTCGAAAATAGGGCACCTGGCCCGATCGCCGTACCTGTGAGAGGCGCATGGACAAGCGGTGCGCTAGCCAGATGGGTAGTGGCATTAAGTCGTCGTTGTCGCTGCAGGCGTAGCCGAACATCATGCCCTGGTCACCGGCGCCCAGCGCGTTGAGTTCGTCCTCGTCGCCCGCGCCGCTGCGCTTTTCCAGGGCCACGTCGACCCCGCCAGCGATATCGGGGCTCTGCTTATCCAACGAGACCAGCACGGCGCAGTTCTTTCCGTCAAAGCCCTTCGCGCCGTCGTCGTAACCGATGTCCAATATGGTGCGCCGCGCCGTCGCAGTGATGTCCACAACGGCGCTCGTGGTGATCTCGCCGGCCACCACGCACAGCCCCGTCGTCAAGAGCGTCTCACAGGCCACGCGCGCCATGGGATCTTGGGTGAGAATGGCGTCGAGCACGCTGTCCGAAACCTGGTCGGCAATCTTGTCCGGATGCCCCTCGGTCACCGACTCAGACGTAAACAGGGTGCGGTCGTTCATGGGGCTCGGGGAGGTAACAATGCTGCCACCCTAGCCAAGATCTCCCAGGAAATTGCTTCTTTCGATCGAAGTGAGATTCGCTCGGGCTCTTTGGAGTGCTCGAGCAGAATAACTTCGTTGGTCGCATGCTCAAAACCGGCGCCCGGCGCTGAAACGTCGTTGACAACCAAGAGATCGACACCCTTTTCACGCAGTTTCAATAGACCGTTCTCCAGCACCTTGGCGGTCTCGGCCGCAAAACCCACAATGATCTGGCCCTTCGTACGATGGGCCACGAGATCGGCCAAAATATCTGGCGACAACTTCAAGTGAAGTTCGGGCGCTCCCTCACGTTTCTTCAACTTCTCACCGGCGGCGGTGAGCGTAAAGTCGGCCACGGCCGCGGCCATGATTACGCAGTCGCTCTCACGGGAGTGTGTTCTCATCGCCTCGCCCAATTCAGCAGCGCTCTCAACGGCCACGACCTCGATGGCGTTGACGGTATCCAGGCTGAGTGCTCGCTCCATGGTCGTCACCAGCGTCACGCGCGCGCCCATTCGACAGGCCGTTTCGGCCAGAGCGTACCCCTGCTTGCCCGAGGATCGATTGGACAGTACGCGCACCGGATCGATGGCTTCGCGCGTCCCGCCGGCACTCACCAGCACTCGCGCGCCCGTCAGCGCACCGCGATATCCCTGAATGATCCGGTCCACCAGTTCGACGATTCGCACCGGCTCAACGAGACGGCCGGTTCCTTCGTCCCCGCCGGCCAGATGACCAATCTCGGGCTCGAGTACCAGCACACCACGTCGGCGCAGCGTCGCCAGGTTCTCTTGTACCGAAGGTTGTTCCCACATCTCAGTGTGCATCGCCGGGCACAACAGCACCGGCGCGCGCGTGGCGAGCAAGGTCGCGGTCAAGAGGTCATCGGCCAAGCCCATCGCGTAACGAGCGATGAGATGCGCCGTAGCGGGCGCCACGATGACGAGTGAGGCGCCAGAGCCCAAGTACGTGTGAGGAATTGGAGTCGTGGGATCACCGAAGAGACTCGTACGCGCAGGCTCACTGGCCAACGCGGAAAACGTGACCGTACCAACAAAGCGGGTGGCGTCGGGCGTCAGTACCGGTGCGACGTGATAGCCCTTGTCGCGCAAGAGGCGCAGCAGTTCGACGGATTTATAGGCGGCGATTCCGCCGGCGACGCCTAGGACAATGCGGGGGGTCGACGACTTAGGCGTCGCGGAGGGCATCGGTGAAGGCGTCCAGGTCACTATTGGCGTCCTGGCGAGCCTGTTCCACGGCCTCGGCCTGAAGTCGCTCGTTCTCTAACTCTTCGCTGGTCGGGCGGTGAAACAGCAACTTGCCTTCGTGGAGCTCTTCCATCGCGAGCGACAGCGACTTATTCGACAACGACGTGACTTGTGGCGGGATCAGGGCGCCGTGGCCCGAGCCCAGGCCGTTGTAGTACTCATTAATCTCTCGGGCCCGAATGGCCGTCACCGCGACCAGCGTGAATTTGGAGTCACCTACCTTCTCCAGGAGGTTCTCAATGGGCGGGTCAACGAGAGTAGGGCGTTCGGCCATGAAAGTCAGTCCTTTGTGGAGGGGTTCCGCCGCAGCTGGCGAAGTTCTTCCAGTATAGAGAGAATTTGCGCACTCGCTCGCTGTAGATCGTCATTCACGATCACGTGAGAGGCCAGTTGATGACCCTTTTCTAGCTCCGCCGGCGCGCTGGACAGTCGATCGACGATGTGTTCATCGTCGTCACCTCGAGTTCGAAGGCGCTCTTTCAGTCGCTCCATCGATGGGGGCAAGATCAAAAAGACCACGGCGTCGGGACGACGAGCGCGAACTTGCTCGGCGCCTTGAACTTCAATCTCCAACAAGACGTCCGCCTCATCGGGCGCGTCGGGCAACGGCGTTCCGTACAAGTTGCCATGAAACTCCGCCCACTCGAGGAATCGCCCCTCATCGATGGCGTCTTGGAACGTCGCGCGGTCCACGAAGTGATACTCGTCACCGTGTTCGCCGGGGCGTCGTTCGCGGGTGGTCCAGCTACGACTCAGCCACAGCCGGTCGTCGCCAGCAACGAGGCGACGCGCTAGGGTCCCTTTTCCCACTCCACCGGGGCCAATGAGAACGACCGTCAGTGGATCAGCGGACAAGGGCTCGAAACAGTTCGGCGCGCTGCTTAGGTCCGAGCCCACGAATTCGACGGGTCTGGGCAATGGACGCGCTTTTCATGATGCGTTCTGCCTTCACTTCGCCAATGGCGGGCAGTGCGCTGATCAAGTCGTACGCGCGCATCTGGGCGACGCACTCTTCTCGCGCCGCCAGAGTAAAAAGTTCATCGAGCGAGAGTTCACCCGACTTCACCAGACGCTTCACCTCTGCGCGCCGGCGGCGATTCGCTACTGCCAAACGAGACGCTTCGACGCGCTGTTCCTGCGACAGTGTTGGCGGAGTCGGTGTCACGAGGTCAGACTACTCCGCTGGCGTCACGCTGGCTAGAGAGCGGCCCGCAACTCGTCACGCCAGCGAGAAGCCGCGTCACGAAGAGCTCGCCGATCGGGGCCGGCGCGCAAGATTGCCCGAGAGACGCTGGCCAACACCGTTCCCTCGGCGCAGCGTTCAAAAAGTCGCGCGACGTCCTTCGCGTCGGCGCCCTGAGCTCCGACGCCCGGCACCAAATAGGGACCGGACAGCGTCGTGAGATCAAAGTCCGGTGGCTCGCGCGTAGCCCCAAAAACGACGCCCAGGGACCCCAGCCCTTCATCTCGATGGTTCAGCTCGGCCACTCGACGAAGGACCATCTCTTCGACACGTACGTTGTCTCGCGTGCGCATCCCTTGAAGGCTGCGACCCTCCTCATTCGACGTCGCCGCCAGGACGAATACCCCGCGTCCACTTTCCGCCGCCGCGTCAAAGAGCGGCGACAACGCGTCGACGCCGAGATAGGGACTGGCGGTCACGGCGTCCACCGCCAGGGGTGAGCCGTCACGCAACCACGCTTGGGCGTATCCCTCGTTGGTCACGTTGAAGTCGCCGCGCTTGGCGTCGGCGACCACGAGCAGTTCGGCGTCGTGCGCGTCGCGAATCAGTCGCTCCAACACGACGTAGCCCGCCGAGCCGAATCGCTCGAAGAAGGCGACTTGGGGCTTGATCACCGCGACCACGCCGGTGACCGCTTCGAGCACCGCCAGCGAAAAGAACTCGAGTCCCTCCACGCTGTCGGAGCGATCCCACGACGTGAGCAGATCGCTGCTCGGGTCGACGCCCACGCAGAGCGGACCTTGCTCGCCGAGACGGACTTGGAGCCGACTACCGAAGGTCTCAACCATGCGCTACTCCTATCAGCTCTTGCACCGTACCCACGTGATGGCGAGTCATCCACTGATCTATCTCGCGCTGCACGATCCACGGCGCACGGGGATTCGCGAACGTCGCCGTGCCCACCTCGAGAGCGTTCGCGCCGGCCATCAACATCGCCACCGCGTCTTCGCCGCAACGCACACCGCCCACACCCACCAAGGGCGTCTCGGGAAAGGCCTCACGACACTCGAAGACGGCGCGTAACGCGATGGGAAGAATGCCCGGCCCACTGACTCCCCCGCCGCCGCTGCCCAACGTCGGACGGCGTGTTTCGACGTCGATGCCCAGACCAAGGACAGTGTTGACCAGAACGAGCGCGGCGGCGCCCGAGTGGATCGCTGATTGAGCGACCTCGAGTAGTTGGGGCGTGTTGGGGCTGAGCTTGACCCACAGTGGCACACCGGCCACGCGCGCGGCCGCCACGATTTCTCCCGTGGCGGACGGCGAGTGCGCGAAGATCTCTCGTCCCTTCTCGAGATTCGGACAACTGGTGTTTACTTCCAGTGCGACGATGTCCGCTCCTCTCATCGCCTCCGCGGCCTGCTCAAACTCCAACACCGACCTTCCCCAGATGGAACCGACCACCGTCGCGCCACGGCGCACCAAAGAGAGCAGGTCGTTGGCGCGCCACGCCTCCACGCCCGGACCGGCGAGGCCCACCGAATTCAAGAGATGTTCATTCGACGCGGCGATACGCGGAGCAGGATTGCCTTCCCACGCGAAGGCCGCCAGTGATTTGGTCACGACCGCACCCAGTTCATTGAGTTCTCCGTAACCGGCGAGTTCGTCGCCGTGTCCCGCCGTGCCCGAGGCGGTCATCACTGGCGAGCGCAGCGCCACACTCCCGACGAAGGTAGAGAGATCACTCACGAGTGCAGCTCTTGAAGGGAACGCACGCGCCAACCTTGGACACGCGTATCGGCAATCCCCTTCGCCGCGGCGAAGCCCGCGCTCAGTGTCGTCACGCAGGCCACGCCGTGGCCCACGCAGGCCGTGCGAATCTCCGCGCCGTCGGAACGAGCGCTCGATCCCGAAGGAGTATTCACCACCAACTGCACCTCGCCCGACGAGATCATCTTGACCGCGTCGACGCCCAAATCTCCCAGTCCGACCTTGCCGACCAAGGTGTCCACTTTGACCTCGTGCGAGCGCAGAAAACCGGCGGTGCCGACGGTCGCCGCCAGGCGAAAACCGAGTCGCGTGAGCTCACGGGCCAGTTCGAGTCCGGCAACCTTGTCTCGATCGGCGAGCGACATAAACACCTGCCCGGTATCGGGCAGACGAGTGCCGGCGGCGAGCTGGGACTTGGCGAAGGCAATGCCAAAACTCTCCCCGATGCCCATGACTTCACCCGTCGAGCGCATCTCGGGTCCGAGCAGCGTGTCCACACCCGGAAAACGGCTGAAGGGCAAGACCGCCTCTTTCACGCTGACGAAGGAGGGCACGGGCGTGCCTGTGGGCACCATCCCCTCATCGCGCAACACCGCGAGGGTCTGGCCCATCATGACGCGCGCGGCCACTTGAGCCAGCGCCACTCCCGTAGCTTTAGCCACGAAGGGCACCGTGCGACTGGCGCGGGGGTTCGCTTCGAGAACGAAGACCTCTTCGTCCTTCACTGCGTACTGCACGTTGATCAGTCCAATCACGCCCAGCGCGTGGGCGATCTTCTTGGTGTGCGCGTGCAAGGTCGCCACGACCTCATCACTGAGGGTCTGGGGTGGCAGCGCGCAGGCCGAGTCGCCCGAATGCACGCCAGCCTCTTCGACGTGCTCCATAATCCCCGCCACGAAAACGTCGCCCTGACCGTCACGAACGGCGTCGACGTCGACTTCGACGGCGTCTTCGAGGAAGCTGTCGAGCAGGATCGGACGACTTTGTGAGACGCCGCCTTCGCGCGCAAGTGATCCGTGCGCACTGGTCAGATCGCGCATCACGCGCTCAAGCGCGGTGTCGTCGTAGACGATCTCCATCGCCCGTCCCCCGAGAACGTAACTCGGACGGATCAAGAGTGGATAGCCCACTCGTTGAGCGATGGCCCGAGCGTCGGAAAGTGAGAGGGCCACGTCGCCGGGCGGCTGGCGCAGACCCAAGGAAGTGCACATCGCCGACCACTGCTCTCGATCTTCCGCGGTATCAATGGAACTCACCGGCGTACCCAGCACGAGCGAAGGATCGATCGAGTGCGAGAGTTTCAGTGGCGTCTGTCCACCCATGGACACGATGACGCCCAGGAGCTGGGCGCCTTCGACGCAGGCCGCCTGCTCGGCGGTGATGATCTCGGCCACGTCCTCGGGCGTCAGGGGTTCGAAGTAGAGACGATCCGACGTGGAGTAGTCGGTCGAGACCGTCTCGGGATTGCAGTTCACCATCACCGTCTCGTAGCCCATATCACGCAACGCCAGTGAAGTGTGCACACAGCAGTAGTCGAACTCGATGCCTTGGCCAATGCGATTGGGCCCCGAGCCGAGAATGATGACACGGTCTCGCGAGGACGATTGGACCTCACTGGTGTCTTCGTAGGTGCTGTAGTGATAGGGCGTCTGGGCATCGAACTCCGCGGCGCACGTGTCGACCGTCTTAAACGTCGTGACGACCCCTCGGGCTCGGCGCAGCGCCGCGACGTGCTCACTCGTGCTCGCGGCGAAACGGGCGATCTGCACATCAGAAAAACCCCACTGCTTGTAGCGCCGCCACCCCCTCGCATCTAAGGTCGCGAGGTCGATTCCGCCGACCAGTTCACGTTCACGCTCGACGATGTCGGAGAGTTGAGTAATGAACCATTGGTCGATTCGCGTACGCGTGGCGAGTTCATCGATCGAGATCCCCCGCCACAGCGCTTCGTGCAAGGCGAAGAGCCGCTCGGGCGTGGGCACCACGCAGCGATCCCACAGCGCGTCAAGGTCGAGCGCGACGAACTCCGACTCCGCACCGAGGGCGAAACCCTCACGACCTTGCTCGAGCGAGCGCACCGCCTTTTGCAACGACTCCGCGAAGTTCCGACCAATGGCCATGACCTCGCCCACGGACTGCATGCGAGTGCCGAGATGCGGCGACGAACCCGGCAGCTTCTCAAAGGCCCCGCGAGGGATCTTGGTGACCACGTAGTCGATCACCGGTTCGAAGCTGGCGGGCGTGACCTTGGTGATGTCGTTTTGAATTTCGTTCAAGGTGTAGCCAACCGCCAGCAGGGCGGCAATCTTCGCGATGGGAAAGCCGGTCGCTTTGGAGGCCAGCGCACTCGAACGAGAGACGCGAGGATTCATCTCAATCACCAGACGCTCACCGGTGTCGGGATTCACAGCGAACTGCACGTTGGATCCGCCAGTCTCTACGCCCACGCGGCGCAGTATGCGAAAGGAGTCGTCGCGCATCTCTTGGTATTCGACGTCCGACAGTGTCTGTTGGGGTGCGACGGTGATGGAATCTCCGGTATGCACGCCCATCGGATCCATGTTTTCGATGCTGCAGATGACGACGCAGTTATCGGCGTGATCACGCATGACCTCGAGTTCGAACTCCTTCCAGCCCGCGATCGAGCGTTCGACCAGGATCTCACCGATGGGTGAGGCGGCGATGCCCTCGCCCGCCAAGCGAACCAACTCGTCGTCGCTCATGGCGATGCCGGTGCCCGCACCGCCCAAGATGAAGCTCGGGCGAATCATGATCGGCCAACCAATGGACTTGGCGATTTCCAGCGCGCCGTCGATCGAGTGGGCGAATCCCGACTCCGGCACGGCAAGTCCGATCTCGGCCATCGCCTCTTTGAAGCGCTCTCGATTCTCGGCGGTGGCGATGGCGTCGGGCCTGGCGCCAATGACTTCGACGCCCAGGCGTTCCAGATCGCCCCGACGAACGAGCTCCATCGTCAAGTTAAGGGCGGTCTGTCCGCCGAGCGTGGGTAGCAGTGCGTCCGGTCGCTCTCGCTCGATGATGTCGACCAGCACGTCCGCGTCGAGGGGCTCGACGTACGTGGCGTCGGCGGTCGCGGGGTCGGTCATGATTGTGGCCGGATTCGAGTTCACGAGCACCACGCGATAGCCCTCGCTACGCAGCACCTGACAGGCCTGAGTTCCCGAATAGTCAAACTCGCACGCCTGACCAATGACGATGGGGCCAGAACCTATGACCAGGATCGACGAAATGTCGTTCCGGCGTGGCATTAGGTAAGTTCCAATGAGTTCGTTCGCAAGAGCGATTCGAATCGATCAAAGAGATAGCGAGCGTCGTGAGGACCGGGTCCGGCTTCGGGGTGGTACTGGACCGAAAAGCATCGCTCGCTCGCGTTGGAGATACCCTCGATCACGCCGTCGTTCAAGTTGACGTGACTGACGATCGCAGTCTGCAGTGACTCCGGGACCACCGCGTAGTTATGGTTCTGCGACGTGATCTCGATCTTGCCCGTGAGGAGATCCTGGACCGGATGGTTGCTGCCGTGATGACCAAAGGGCAACTTGAACGTGGATCCGCCGAGCGCGTCCGCCAAGAGTTGGTGGCCGAGGCAGATGCCAAAGATTGGCACCCTCCCGAGCAGTTCTTCCAGCACTTGAATCTGCGCGCCGAGCGCCGCAGGATCGCCGGGCCCGTTCGAGAGAAAGACGCCATCGGGATTCAGAGCGCCGATCTCACTGGCCCCCACCCCCGCCGGCACCACGGTCAGACGAAAGCGACGAGCGAGCTCGCGCACCATGGTCGTCTTGATGCCGTAGTCGAGCGCAACGACATGAAGATCACCGCTGCCTCGGGTGTAGGGCTCTGTCGTGGTAACTGCGGTCACGTAGTCAGCGCCATCGGTGCCCTTTGCCTCGCTCGCCGCTCGCTGAACGAGGTCGAGGGGACCGTGGCCAAAGGCGCCCGCCAGAGCGCCGTGCGAACGCAAGTGTCGAGTCAATCGTCGCGTGTCGAGCCCGACGATCGCCGGCACGCCGTGTTGGCGAAGGAACCCCTCGAGGGGACCCACGCTGCGCCAGCTCGACGGCACGTCAGTGAGGTCGCGCACTACGACACCCTCGCACCATGGACGAAGTGCCTCCTCGTCGAGTGGCGTCACGCCGTAGTTGCCGATGTGCGGATACGTAAAGGAGATGATCTGACCGGCGTAGCTCGGGTCGGTGATGATCTCTTGATAGCCACTCAGCGCGGTGTTGAACACGAACTCACCCGAAGTGACGCCCTTCTCGGGGAGGTGGCCAGCGGCGTAACCCTCGAACGTCGCTCCGTCACTGAGGACCAGTTGGGCGGGTGGGCGGCTCACACGAGTGCTCCGTTGTTTACAACCAATTCACCCTTGGCGATTAAGACGCACACCCTGCCAAGCATCGCGCGTCCGTCGTAGGGGCAATTCGTGGCCCGGCTCTTAAGTGCATCGCGACGAGCCGTCCATCGCACGTTGGGATCAAAGACCACCACGTTCGCGTCCTCGCCAGCGAGCATGGCGCCGCCGTGGGCGCCATGGCGCAGACGCGCGTCACGGGCGCGAAGCTGCGCAACGCGCGCCGGACCTCGACTGAGCAGTGAAAAGAACGTCAGGGGGCTCGCCGATTCCGCGCCCAGCGCTTCATAGGTCAACGCCGCCGCGTGCTCAAGGCCCAACATTCCCGGCGGCGCCTCGTCAAAGGGGAGATCTTTCATCTCGGGCGCGTGCGGGGCGTGATCGGTAGCCACGGCGTCGACGTGACCGGCAACCAGCGCGGCACGAAGTGCCGCTACCTCTTCGGCGCCTCGAAGCGGCGGGTGAACCTTAAAGATCGGATCGAAGGTCGTCATCGAGTCCTCGTCCAACGTGAAGTGGTGGGGCGCCACTTCGCAGGTAACGGGCAGACCTTCGAGACGCGCAGCGCTCACCAGAGCGATCGAACGCGCTGTTGAAAGGTGCATGAAGTGCATAGGGCAGCCCGTCAATCGAACGAGTTCGATGTCGCGTAGCACCATCAGCTCTTCAGCGAGCATTGGTCGGCCGACGAGGCCGAGGCGACTACTGACCACACCTTCGTTCATTGTCCCTCCCCCGGCCAACTGCTCGTCCTCGCAGTGCTGCGCCAGGCGTACTCCGAGGGGCTTGGCGTAGACGAGCGCTCGTCGCATCAACGAGGGATCCTGCACACCCACGCCATCGTCGGTGAAGAGCCGCACTCCGAGCGCGGCCATCTCGGCCATGGGCGCGAGCAACGCGCCTCGTCGACCCTGGGTGATGGCCCCCGCGACGGCGACGTCGATCGGCGTGCGCGCGCCGCGGTCCAAGACGTACGAGACCAGCGCCGGGTTGTCCAACGCGGGCTCGGTATTGGGCATCGCCACGACGGCGCTGAAGCCACCCAGTGCGCCAGCTTGGGCGCCGGATTCGATGGTCTCGGCTTCTTCGTGACCGGGTTCTCGAAGATGCGTGTGCACGTCAACGAGGCCCGGACCCACCCAGCAGCCTTCCACATCAATCTCGGTGGACCCCTTGGGTGCCTGCACGTGCGGCGCAACCTCACGAATGAGACCGTCTTCAATCCAGACGTCTCGCACGGCACTGGAAGTCTCGCCTACGACCAGTCCTTGACGAAGCACAAAGGTACTCACGGCGCATCCCCTTTAGTTCCCGCCACGCTCAAATAGAGCACGGCCATTCGAACGGGCACACCGTTGGCGACCTGACGTTCGATCACCGCGGCATCCAGATCGGCAACCCTCGAGTCAATCTCCACGCCGCGGTTCATCGGCCCGGGGTGCATGATGAGCGTGTCGGGTCGAAGCCTCTTGGCTCGCTCAAAAGTCAGACCGTAGGTCGTGGTGAACTCCCGCAGCGTCGGGACAAACGATCCCGACCCCCGCTCGCGCTGCAAGCGCAAAAGACCCACGACGTCGGCCCACGCCAACGCATCGTCGAAGTCAGTGGCCAAGGTGACGGGCCAACTCTCAAGTTCATCGGGAAGGAGAGTTCCAGGTGCGGCCACGCGTACTTCAGCTCCCAGGGCCACGTACGCCGCGACGTCACTTCGCGCCACGCGACTGTGGCGAACGTCCCCGACGATCAAAATCTTCAGTCCGTCGAACAGCGCGGCGCCCGACTCTCGTCCCGTGGTCCCCGAGCGCTCCGCGAGAATCTGGCGAATCGTGAAGGCGTCGAGCAGGCCCTGAGTAGGGTGCTGGTGTTGTCCATCGCCGCCGTTGATGACCCGTACGTGAGGTACGTAACGACTCACTTGGAGGGCCGCACCGCTGGACTGGTGACGCATGACCACGGCGTCGATACCCAGCGCGTCGATCGTCGCGATGGTGTCGCGAAGCGATTCGCCCTTTTTCACACTGCTCGACGCGATGGCCAGTGACAGCACGTCCGCGCTCAATCGCTTGGCCGCGGTCTCAAAGCTGAGGCGCGTGCGAGTCGACTCTTCGAAGAAGAGAGAAGCCACAACACGTCCCTTTAGCGCCGGGACCTTCTTGATCGTGCGTTGATTGACCTCAACAAACGATTCGGCGGTGTCGAGTATCTCGACAATCGCCTCGCGCGATAGATCATTGAGCGAGATCAGACTCTCGCCACGCAGTGATTGGATCATGGCGCGGACCTCGTGCCAATCCAAACACCGTCGAGCGTGGCGACGATGGCTTCGTCCAGGGACGTGGGAAGGTTCTTACCCACGAAGTCGGGTCGGATTGGCAGTTCGCGATGCCCTCGATCCACCATCACCGCGAGCTGAACCGCACGGGGACGGCCCCAGTCGGTCAGTGCGTTGAGCGCCGCGCGAATGGTTCGACCGGTGAAGAGAACGTCGTCGACCAAGACCACCGTCCTATTCGTGAGGTCGTGTTCGATCGACGTGGTCGACGTCTGAGGTACCGGGTTGAGTGAGAGATCGTCACGGTAAAACGAGACGTCCAACAGACCTAAGGACGTCGGCTCGCCGGCCACCTCGCTCAGCACCGTCGAGAGCCTCCGAGCGAAAGGCTCTCCGCCGGTCTGCAGGCCGATCAGAGTCAGATTTGACACCAGGCGATTACGCTCGACGATTTCGTGGGCCATCCGTTTGAGCGCTCGAGCCACGTCGTCCGATGAGAGTAGCTGGCTCTTTGCAAAAAACGTCAGGCCGCGTTCGCGCGCCTGACGTTCGTCATCGGTACCCATGTCACTCCTGTCGTACGAACCTCACGGGGTCTGCTTCACGACAATCTTCGATTCACTCTAGCAAAAGCGCGCTCCGCTGACGAACTAGGGCTCCGAGGTCTCTTCCATCGTGTCGCTAGATGGCGCGGTGGGCTGGCGCGTAGGGCGAAATGACGCCAAGGTCAGTGCCGACGTGCGCCCGGTAAGTCGATCAATCACGTTCGAGAACGAGCCCTCTTCCGAGATCGCTCGACGAAGAATCACGATGAGTGCCGGCAGTGCCCAGAAGTCACCACAGACCCAAAGAATGGCGGCGCCAATCTGTTGATCAGCGAACGGTGACATGCTCACGCCTGGGACGTGGGAGTACGTGGCGTACCAACTTACCGTGGTCAAAATACTCATGGATATGGCGAGCAGTGTCATGACGACATTGGTCGCAATGATCGAACTAGCCTGCCACACTGCTCCTCGCGCGGGCTTCATCGGATACGAGTCGATAATTTGAAGCCAGAACAGCACACCCGTCACCAAGAAACTGCCGTGCATCGCCCATACGTGCACCGAGGAATTTCGCTCCGCGAGGTCAAACAGCGCGGGAATGTGCCAGAGCACCATAGTTGCGTTGAACGAGATCACCGCAAACCAGGGCGATCGAACAAACCGCCAGCAGGCACGGAAACCTCGAGCCTTGTCGCTCAAGTAGAAGAAGCGGCCGACTCTGCGCCGTGCCGCGACCGGAAAGGCGAACATCAGTGGTATCCAGGGCGCTCCTGCGACAATCAGAATCGGCGCGGCGAACATTAGAAGAAGGTGTTCGATCATGTGTACGAAGAAGTAGTTCGACGACCAGTAATCGACCGGGGAGTCAATCGCTATTAACAGCACGACCAGTCCGGAGTAGAAGACGAGCGAATGTTTTCTTCGCTTTCGAGTGCGCGCGGGCAGTGAATGCTCACGAAGGCGACCAAGTCCCAATTCATTCGCGATGACCGTGATGACTACAATCACGACAAACGGGTCAAAGGACCAGTGTTGAGCGATGTACTTCACCTGGCGACTCCTCCCCTCAATTTTTTACGCGATGACGTCAAGGTACCGTATTGGCGTAAGCGAGGAACCCCATGGGAGTACTCGCTGGCTAATCGGAACACCGAGTCGGATCGGGGTCGCGACGAAGTCTCGCGGCATCTTGATCCTCCGCGCGTTGCGTCGCCTCAAGCTCTCGCTGGTGATCTTGCCAAGCGGCGAGCATGCCCTCGTACTCCGGCGCGATGGCGGGACGCCCAGGCCGTCGTCGCTTGCTCTCGAGTCCGGGATGCAGAAGTTTCCACCACATGTAGACCGCGAAAATTCCTAGCAGCGGCCATTCAAATACGTACGCCCAACTGAGACCGTTGCCCCGCTCCGCTCGCCCAAGTTCGAACCAAAAGGCTCCCGCGCACAACGCCAAGCCCAAAAGCAGGGTGAGGTGGGTCTTGTAGGCAGCCGCTCCGGTTAAGCGCGACACGGTCTCAGATCTCAATTCAGCGTCATTGGCATCTTCAGCCCCGTTCACGAGGTCACTCTACCTCGGACGAAACGACGAATCACGCGACGTCGATGAACGAACATGGACTCCGGGATTGTGAAGCGTGGTCGTGGGAATCCATCAGTTTCTCTTTGGCGGCGAGCTCATTGGAATACGAAAGTTATAGTAAAAATAACTAAGAGTGATCGGCAATTAGATGGCTGATACGAATGGCGAGCGTTCTGATGTCTCCGGTGAACTCACCGAAGAGCAAAGAACTTCAATTTTCAGGGCCGCCAACACGAAGGCGGATCGAAGCGCGGCGTTTCGAACGGGCCGAGTGCCCGTACCACCAAGGTTCATTCTTTGGACTGTCGCCATTTTGTTGGCTATCGGCCTCGCGGGCGAAATCATTGATCACTACTTCGGCAGCTTCGGCGGCAACGTGACCGCCACGTCGCTAGTGTCACCCGATCTTCACGTATCGACCACAACCACTCCTTCCAAGGGAGATGGTCTCGTCGCTCTCGAGGGGTACATGGGCCTTAAATTGATCGGATCCGCGAAGGCCGGCACGTTCTCGCTGACAAATCAGGCGACTCAGCCGTGGAGCCTCGCCTCGCAAAAGGGCAAAGTAGTGGTCTTGACCTTCTATAACTCGATCTGCAACGACATCTGCCCGGTTCTGGGCGCCGAGATCAGAGAGGCGCACCAACTACTCGGTCTCCAAAGTTCCAAGGTGGTGTTCGCCATCGTCAATACCGATCCCAATCAACTCTCCGCTTCGCCCCAAAGTGAGGCGTTGCTTGAACCTGGGCTTTCGAAGGTCAACTCCGTGTCCTTTCTTACCGGAAACCTCACGAACTTGGACCGCGTCTGGACAATGTACGGCGTCAAGGTCGACGTCGGATCCAGGGCCAATGAAGTCACGCACAACAATGTGCTGTACTTCATCGGACCTGATGGACAGTTGGACGCGTACGCCATGCCGTTCGCGACGGAAAGCAACTCCGGACGATTCTCGCTGAACGATTCGAGTATTCATCACTACGCTCAAGCGATTGCGGAGACGGCAGTTAGTCTGATGCCGTGAGCGATGACCTCTCGGGCTTCGAAGAGATTCCCTTCGATCCGGCCTCGATGGCGACATCGTCGCTGGGCATGGCCAAGGCCGTTTGGTACAAGCGACCGTGGTTTCTCGTCACCGTCGCGATCCTTCTCATCGTGGCGATTTCGGTCATCACCGATCTCCCTCACCCGTTAACCAAGGCGCAGGACGCCGCTTCTCAGGACGCCACCTTGAGAACGATCAATAACGACCTCAAGCCGTGCGCGTTCGCGGTCAACGAGTCCTTCGATTTTTACAATCGAAACGTACAAGGGAAGTTGACAAAGGCAGACTTGGGTCAGGTTCCTTCGCTGCTCACCGGTGATCAGACGGCTTGCTCGTTCGCGAGCCAACCGGTGTACGACTTGACCAACAATATTCAAGTGCTTGACACCACCGCCGGTAAACACATTGACCGGATGTTAAGTGTCGTTCAGAGGTGGATGACGAACAACGCCCTGGCCTCCATTGAGGACATTCAATACCTCTTTTCCCATCCCGGCGACAGTGCGAAGCTTCACGACCTAACTCTTCAGCAGACTCGCCTCGCCGCCAATCGCCAGTTGGCAAATAGCGACGTCTCCGACGCCGAAGCAGTGCTGGGGATCACACTGGTCAGCGTGAAACTGCCGGTGTTGCCTCATTTGATTGGCACCTGAACGACCCCTGACGAGCCCGCGAACCACACGCTCTAGGGATTCGTACCAAAGAATCCTCTCGTCCGATGTTGGCGAACGAGTTGGTAGAGCTCGTCGTCCGGATCGTCCTCGGACTGGAGCCAACGAATCAAGTTTGAAAACACCACCGGCATGAAGGCGACTGCTGACGTAAACCACAAGATTGCCGCCGAGATCTGCTGATCCGCTGACTGGGAGAGGCCGCGGCCCGCCTCGTGGTGAATCGCCGGATACCACGAGTTGTGCGACATGGCCATCAAGTACGCCGTCACCCACACGGCCCACATGGCCGTCGCCGACATGCCGATTCGAAACGGCCGGGTCGTTCGTGGACGAAAGGGCGCGGACTCAATCAAATCCAGCCATAGCAAGACGCCCGCGCCCACGAGCGCCAGTGACTCGATCACTTCAAGCCACGGGTGGCGTACCAGGGCGTTGACCACCGGCGACGATCGCCAGAGGATCGTCTGGGCGACGAAGACCAGCACGAGGACAATCGCGCGTCGATGACCGAGTTCATTCAGTCTTCTCGACGCGATTCGATCAACGGGTCGCAAGGGTGCGGTCGAGAGAAGCCTTCCGTCGCTATCAAACTGAAGTGGCCGTTTCGACGCCAAGCCCAGCCATCTCCACGGGCCGCCGGCGACCACCATGGCGGGAACGGCGACGGCGAAAAGTCCAAATTGGATGGCTTGAGCGAATTCGTAACGAGTAGACCAGGTGACGAACGGAGGTACCAGCGCGAGCACCCACGCAGTCAGGGCGACCACGACGGAAACGGCCCTTAAGCGGTGACCGCGATGGTGAAGAAAACCTTGGCGAGGCTCTTCCGTCACTCCGAATGATGGTGCTGGAAGAATCCCCAGAGGACAACACCAATAAATACACCCAACAGCACGACAAGGGTCTGGACCTGAGGACCAATGTATATGTCGACACCTTGCATTATGACCACCTAGTTCCTAACGATCGACGTGCAGTCTGGCAACTTACTGTACGGCCTTCTAAAACAAAACATCTCACAGCAGATAAAACATTGCGAACAACAGCGTGCTCGCCAACGCGAGGAAACCCCAGAAGTAGGCCATGGACGCAACGTTGGCCCGAAAGGACTGCGCGGAGGGATGCATCGAGAGTTCTGGCTTCACGCCCCCGAGTTCCTTACGCAGGCGCAACGAACGCGCCAGCGTGGTCTCCAGCCAATAGGTTCCGGCGATAATCGTGGCGATGTTGAGAACGGTGAAACCGATGAACGTTGACGCGTAGCCGCTCGAACCCGGATAGAACGGCACCGCCGTGTACTCCCACAGCTGTAAAAAGAGCGCAGCCAGGCCGGCGCACACGCCGATCCAGCCGGCCAATTGGAAGTCGGTGACGGCGCCTCGTCGAAGACGCCGCTGCCCGTACACTGCCATCAGCGCCGTCAACAGCATCAACGAATAGATGGACCAACCAAAACTGGTCGGCGCCGTGACGTGATCCGGCCGCCATAGCAAACCGTTATTGCTCGAGCGCAGGTAGAAGTAGCTGAAGGCCAAGGACGCGAACAAAAACGTGTACATACCAATGAAGAGACGCCCCCCACTCCAAATCGAGCCGATATGGGCGCGCAGTTCAAACTCACGCTCCTCGGGAGTATCGCTCATGCCCTTTGAGTTTCTGATCGCGTCGCTCATGCCCTTACTCTCCACTCGCCACTACGCCGAGCCGTCGCCGGACGTGGTGGAACCACTGCTGGTATGGACGAAATCATCATCACCGAAGTCCGCCAGCGCCGGAGCGCCTGCTTCGCTGTAGTGATACGGGTCGGTCATAATGACCGGAATTCGATCGAAGTTATGGGGCGGGATGGGCGTCGCCGTCTGCCACTCCAGGCCGAGTGACTCCCAGGGATTGGCCGGTGACTTCTTCGGATTGATGAACTGGGACCACATGAGATTTGCGAAGAAGATGAGGAAGGAGGCACCCAGCAAGAACGCACTGATCGAGGAGAAGTCATTGAGCGTCTGAAGGTTCTTGGCGTAGGTGAAGACTCGACGGGGTTGGCCGAGCAGACCGATAATGAACATCGGAAAGAAGGTCAGGTTGAAGAAGACGAACATGGTCCAAAAATGCCAGAGACCCAGTCTCTTGTTCATCACTCGCCCAGTCATCTTGGGCAGCCAGAAGTAGAGTCCGGCCATGAACGCAAAGATCAGCCCGCCCATGATCGTGTAGTGAAAGTGTGAGAGCACGAAGAAGCCGCCGTGCACCGTGACGTTGACGGGAACGTCCGACAGGAAGACTCCCGACACTCCCCCGATGAGGAAGTTGAAGTACACCGCCATGCAGAACAGCATCGGCACTTCAAATCTGATTTTTGCTCGATAGAGCGTTCCCATGCCGACCAAGAAAATGAAGCCAGTGGGGATTGAAATCAGCTCGGTGGTGAGCATGAACAGCGGGCGCATGTCGGGGTCGATACCACTTTGGAACAGATGGTGCTGCCAAACGAAGAATGACAGCAGGGCCACGCCAATCATGCCCGCGGCGGCGATGCGATACGCGAAGAGCGGCTTTCGACAAAAGACTGGAATAATCTCACCCACGATGCCAAAACCCGGCAGCGCCATGATGTACACCTCGGGGTGACCGAAGAACCAGAACAGGTTCTGCCACAGGTACGAGCTGCCTCCGTGTTCGGTGACGTAAAAGGCGGTCTGGACCGTCTTGTCGAGCAGACCGAAGAGACCTCCCGCGACCAGTACGGGTGTCGCGAGCGTGAGCAGGGCCGCCGTGGCCAAAATCGACCACACGAAGACGGGCACGCGGCTCCAGGTCATGCCCGGGGCGCGATAGTTGATAATGGTCGCCGCGAGATTGAATCCGGCTGCCATCATGCCGAGCCCGATGACGAAGAAACCGAAGAGATACGAAACCATCCCCGGCCCGGCTTGGGTCTGCAGCGGCGCGTAGCCGGTCCATCCGGTGGGGAAACCGCCAAAAGGCAGCGCCGAAAAGATGACCATGTAACCGGCGAGAAAGACCCAGAGGCTGAAAGCTTCGATGCGCGGGAACGCCATGCGTCGAGCGCCAATCATCAAGGGGACGAAGTAGTTTCCGAGCGGCCCGATTACTACCGATGAGGCCATCATCATCATGATGGTTCCGTGTTCACTGACGATTTTGATATAGGTGTCGGCGCTAAAGACGTGAGTCGTCGGATTGAGCAGCTCGGTTCGAATTGCCATGGCGAGCAGTCCGCCCGTAAAGAGAAAGAGCAGCACGCCTAGGACGTACTGCAGTCCCACCACCTTGTGGTCAAGATTGAATCGGAAATACTTACTCCAACCCGTCAGTTCGACGTCGTCTTTCGCTTCACGACCGACCAGTTTGGCTAGTGGATAGTTCAACGCGCCGATTCCCGCGAGCCAACCGACCACCATGAAGATCAGCGCCATGAGATCGGCAATGGAGTTCTGACCCGTGTTGGTCACCACGGGATACCCGCTCGAGATGTAGTTGCCTAGCCAGTGTCCCAAGAGATAGCCGAGGAACCCCGCCACGATGGCGGTGCCGACGTGTTGACTGAGCCACCCGCCGCCCCTTCGGCGCGACACCGCATTCGACGCCGGCGGCACGAAGCTCTCCTTCTCAACTTCGTGCGGCCGTTCAGCGCTCAGTGTCATCGCGCAATCTCCGTTTCTTGCCTAGTCAGTGCCCGGTCAGATGTCACGCGGTCCTCCATCATGAACCGGGCTGCTTCGATCCGTAGACCTCGTCTGAGCTGTACGGCGTCAACTTTCCGTCTGGGTAGTAACCGCCCGCGGCACCATTGGCGTCGGGCACGTACGTCCACGCGAAGATGGGCAGATCCTCCGTGTTCGTCGCGTTCGCGGCTTCGGTCTGGGTCGCCCACGTCATAAAGGCCGTTTGGCTGACCACTTTGCCGTAGTTGAACATGGCGCCGTGCCAAATACCGCAGAGTTCACTGCAGCGGACCACGAAGCTACCTAACTGTTCAGTCTTCGTAAATGCCACGTTGTTCTCTTCGGGGTTGGCGTCCGCCTTAACCTCGAGCTGATAGGCCCAAAAGCTATGGATCACGTCGAGCGACGTGACGTTGAATTCGATATTCGTGTTATCGGGCAAAATCAGCTGGGACGACTCGAAGCCCCCGAAGGTCGGATAGCGGTACGTCCACTTCCACTGTTGCCCAATGACCTGCACCGGTAGGACGGCGTTCGTGTTCGGTGCCCACGTTCCGGTACCTGCCAGGGCCGCCGTCTCGGCTTTGACTGATCCCGAGGGCGACCACAGCGGATTGGGTCCCTCGCCACCGCCCGAGCCCTTGCCCGTGATGACACTGACCGTGCCAAAGGCGGCGAGGAGCAACACCACGACCGAGGTGATCACTATCCAAGAGACTTCGGCTCGCTTGTTGCCCGCCGCCGTGGGCCCACCCACGGGCTCGGGTACACCGGCTCGCTTTGATCTCCACGTGAACACCGAGTACAGCATGAACTCCCAGATGCCGATCAACACGGGCAGCGCGACCACAAAGAGCACGTTGAAGTCGAACTGGTCCGCCCTGGCGGTTGAGGTCATGCGCCCGGGCGGTACGTGAGGGCCGACGAGGAACCAGTAGAGCAGATCCAAAACGACCGAAAGAACGAGCCAGATGATCGTGATGCGACGGAAATGAGAGTCGGTGTCGGTGGAGTTCTCTTCGGCCATTCTCAGCTCACCACTTCCAGTTCGCCACCCATGTAGCCCTGCGTTGACATCGCTCCGCCATTGCCAAACAGATAGCCCAACGCGCACGGCACGAAGCACTGCCAGTTGTAGGTGCCGGGCCCCGGCGTTTTAAAGCTGAAGGTCTCGGTGTTGTGTGGGAACGCGGACGGCAGACACGGCGCCATACCGCAGATGTTGTTGCCGCCCACGCCAACCAACGGGACGATCAAGTTGAGCGCTGGAATGGCGAAGGTGTGGCCGACTCCCGTGCCGGTGTTCGAGTCGTAGGTAGTGAAGTCCTTGCCGTTCAATGTGGCGTCATCGCCGATCGTGCCTTCGACCTGACCCCACTGCTGATTGCGCAGCGGGCTTCCGCTGTCGTATTGGTACACCGTCATATCAACGACCGTGTTAGCTGGTAACTCCCACGACGTTTCGTGGACGTACTTGCCCGTGTGCGGATCTTTGGTTAAGTAGGAAACCCACGTCGGGTGGGCACCGTAGCCGATCGAGCCCACCGTTTCCACCGTGAGGTTGACCGGCTGGCCCGCCGCTTGTGTATGGGTGAAGTTGACAAGTCCACCCGATACGCCTGGTGTGATCAAGGTGGCCACACCCCACACCACCAGTCCGACCGCAACTAAAAAAAGCCCGAGGACTCCCGCGAGCCTGCCCCCCATTGACATAGTTCACCCCTTTCGACAAGGCGTGGCTATTGCAACGTCAAAGCAAGACTAGAGAGCGGCGTCACTAATGTAAAGGCTTGTGGGCCAAAACAAGAAGAAAACTGTCTGGACTCATTTGGGCCTAGTTTTGGCTGAAACAATCTGTATTTCCGGCTTTACCATCGAGTTTCTTCGGGCCCGCTCTGGAAATACGCTCTCGTGGGCGTACGTGTTCGAGTGGCCCCTGTTCGCTGCGTATGCGCTCTACATGTGGCACAAGTTGCTAAAAGATGAGAGCGAAGATCCTTTTCGAGTCGAGAAGTTACCCCCCGAAGGCAGCGACCAGGCTCTAGCGAGCTACAACGACTATCTGCGGTCGGTTCATGAGCGCGCTCCCGACGCGACGGGTGCTCGCTCGAGAGAGACTCGCTGACTCCGCCTCGATCGACCTGATGAGGGGTTTCAACGGCCAGAGAGAACGAATCCAACCCCACGCCACATGCCCACGCCAGTGGCAGGTGGCGAATGCCCCGTGCGTTCAGTGCACGTTGACAGAAGCCAAGAGACTGCGTAACTCTGAGACCGCCGACGCCTGGCCCGACGAACTCGACAACGGGTCATCGGGGATGATCCAGCGCAGCGATCCCTTGGCGTTGATGATGAACATGAAGTCCGAGTGAATGCTCATCTTGTCCGTGCGCGTCATTGACACGCCGATGCCGTACTTGTTCCAGACCTTTCGAACGTCTGACAGTTTGCCCGTCACGTAGTAAAAATTCTTGACGTTCGTGAGACCTCGGGTCGCAATGAAGTTGCGGAGATCAGACAGCTTCTCGTGATAGGGATCGGCCGCCACGGCCACGATGTCGAGTTGGGCGTTAGCGGAGAGCTGGGCACGAACGTGCTCGAGTTGTTGAGCGAGCAACGGGCAGTCGGTCCAGCACCGAGGATCGAGAAAGGTCAACAGCGTGACCCGACCTGGATGTTCACCTAATGAATATGTCTTGTTGAACTGATCGGTCAAGGTAAAGGTTGGCGCCTGGCCCGTCGTCGCCGAGGCCGGCCCGTTTTGCGCTTCGTAGAGGGTCGTCTCGGCACTGGCGAACGTGGCGCCGGCCATCGTCACAGCTGAAAAGAGGATCATCGCCGACGAGAAGGTGGCCACGACGGCGCCGGCGCTGCTCGTAATCTCTCGAGGGAATCGACGTTCTCGTGGTCCGAGCCCACGCAGTTTCGAGGACGCGCAACCAGCAAGAACAGCCACGGGAATGAGTGAGTTCACGTCGGTCGCCAGGCCGCCAAAGAGTGCGGTGTCCTCGGTCACGAACCAGAAGAAGACGCAGCCGACGACGAGCGTCCACACCGGCCAACTCCAACGTCGCTCCACCGACATCCACAGACCTCCCGCGCACACCAAGAGCCACATGATGACCACGAGATTGAACCCACCGCCCATTGACGCCGACAGTGAGCCGACGTGACGAGCCGCCCAGGCCAACCAATGCGGCTGAGCGATGCCGGTCATGAAGGTGGTCATCGCCGTGAGGGCATTGGAGTTGCCGCCGTGCCAGAACTCGTTGGACGGTAAGGACTGCAAGAGAGCCGCGAATACTAAGACGACACTTAAGAAACGAAGGGTGACGGTCGAAAAGAACCGACGAAACGTGTCGGGCTTGACGAACAGCCACGCCCCGGCCACGACGTAAAAGAGTGTGGCCCCGGGCCAGCCAAAGAGAAACGACGCGCCGGAGATGAAGATGCCACCCGCGCCGTTGCCGATAAGCCAGATGAGGGCCGCCCACACCGCCGAAACTCCCCCGACTATTCGACCGGTGCGACCATTCGAGACCAGCAAAATGAGTCCGATGCCGATCTGTAACCACGCCACCCCCACCGCCAAGGTAATGGGATGGCTATTCCATAGGTAGATCCCGTGCTCCATGAGCGCGTGCAGCCACGAGGGCGTGTTCACGGTCGTGGGGGCCACCACGTTGTTTGCCAGTCCCAAGGGCATCGAGGCCTGGAACTGCAGGATCCCGTCAATCAACCAAATCGCGCCAAAGGCCCATCGAAGATACGTGCGGGCCCGAGGTTCGTCGAGTCCCTCTTCCGAGAGATTGAAGCGCAAGATGACTCGGGTCAAGGCGACCACGAGCATCAGTACTACCGCGAGACCGGTCAGCCACAAAACGCCCGTGACAAAAAGCGAGTGACGGAACATCGACACAATGAGCGAATTAGTCAAATCGATTGACTTGGGACTCATGCCCGGCACGACGCGTCCCCCTTACGAGATGTTTTCACTCACTGTAGGTGCTCAACACACGAGGCGAGAACGCCGTTGACGAACGATGCCGACTCCGCGGTGGAATACACCTTGGCCAGTTCGACCGCTTCGTCCAGCACGACCGCGGTGGGCGGAGGATCGTCCAAGATCAACTCGGCGAGCGCCAAGGTCATGATCAATCGATCGACGACGGCGAGTCGATCGAGGGTCCATTCGTGCGAGGACTCTTGGATCAGTTCGTCGATGCGAGCTCGATTCTCCTCTGCGGAGGTCAAGATCAAGACCGTGTAGGGATCAGGCGTGAGCGGCAGCTCCCCGACGATCAGCGTCAGCGCGCGGCTCTTCATGTTCGCTTCGTAGGCGAGTTCGAGTGCGCGCTCGCGAGCGCGGTGACGACGTCGACCGAGTTCGCTCAACTTACGCTCGGGTCATGTACTCACCGGTTCGGGTGTCGACTTTGATGGCCTCGCCCGGTCCGACAAAAAGTGGCACTTGGACCACGAAACCCGTTTCGAGCGTGGCCGACTTGCGCGCGCCCGACACGCGGTCGCCCTGCACGCCCGGCTCGGTCTCGGCAATCGTAAGTTCCACCGACGCCGGCAGTTCCACCCCGATGATCTCCTCGTCGTAGGAGATCAGCATGGCCTTGCCGGTCTCTTTCAAGAAGTTCGTGGCGTCGCCCAGACTCTTGGACGAGACCGGCACCTGATCGAAGTTGATCTGGTCCATGAAGATGTAGTCGTCGCCGTCGCGATAGAGGTACTGGGTGTCACGTTTGTCGATGATGGCCTGCTCGAGGCGCTCGTCGGCGCGATAGGTGCGCTCAATCACGGCGCCGGAGCGCGCGTTACGCAGCTTGGTGCGAACGAAGGCGCCCCCTTTTCCGGGCTTGACGTGTTGAAACTCCAACACGGTAAAGAGTCCGCCGTCAATCTTGAGGGTGATGCCGTTTTTAAGGTCCGAGGTAGAGATGGCGGCCATGGGCCAATGTGCCTTTCGCGATTCGTGCGCAGCCCAGTCTAGGCAACGCCCCACGTCGCTCGAACTACGGACCTTCGAGCAGACGGCGAACCGCGTCGAACGCTAGGTCGTAGCTGAGCGCGCCAAAGCCCGCGATGGTGCCGTTGACGACCGCCGCGATCGTACTCACGTGACGAAACGGCTCGCGCGCGGCGGGATTCGATAGGTGCACCTCAATCTTGACGCCCTCGAATGCGTCCAGCGCGTCGGCGAGAGCCCACGACGAGTGCGTGAGCGCCCCGGCGTTCACCACAATGGCCGCGCTGCGCTCGCGCGCGTCGCGCACCGCCTCGATCAAGTCACCCTCAAAATTGGACTGGAGGTGGCGCACGCTATAGCCCGCGGCACTCGCCAGCGCGTCGAAACGCTCGACGTGCTGGGCCAAGGTCGACGTGCCGTAGATCTCGGGACTGCGCGTACCGAGTTGGTCGAGGTTGGGACCCGACAACAATAGAATTTCGCCGCTCATGGTTCTCCTTGGAATCGGTCTAGTACGTCGCGCACGATCGTGGGGTCGACTCCCGCCACCACCGCAAACCCATCGGGCCCCGCCAGCACGAAACTCAGATCGTGTTGGGCCTTCTTGTCGTGACCCATGGCATCAATGATCGCACCGGTGTCCACGTACGACGGCAGACGTCGCACGAGCTTGAAGTGATCCAAAACGGCGTCGTGACTGACGATCTCACTCGCCTCTACCCGGTCGAGTTCGTGCGCCAATCGCACCGCGAAGGCGAGACCAATGGCGACGGCCTCGCCGTGGCGCAACTCATCTGGACCTCGCCGCAGCGCGAGTTTTTCAAGGGCGTGCGCGAGGGTATGACCGTAATTCAACAGTGATCTCGATCCCTCATCACGCTCGTCGCCCGAGACGAGGGCGACCTTGAGGCCGACCGACACCTCGACCAGAGTGGCCAACGAGGCCGTTGAAAGGGACTTCTCATCACGTCCTTCTAAGAGCCAACACTTGGCGATCTCACCCAAACCGCTCACGCGGTCTCGCTCGGGCAGCGTCGAGAGCACACTCTGGTCACAGAGCACGCCGAGGGGCTGATGGAACGCGCCGACCAGATTCTTGCCCGCCGCGAGATTGACACCGGTCTTGCCGCCGATGGCCGCGTCCACTTGGCCGAGTAGCGAAGTGGGGATCTGCACGAGAGCGACGCCACGAAGGTAGGTCGCCGCCACGAAGCCCGCGAGGTCGGTAATCGCGCCGCCGCCCACGCCCACGATGACGTCGTCACGCGACAGTTGTAGACCCGCTACCCGCTCGAGCAAGTCCTCGGCTGACGCCCACGTCTTGGCCACTTCACCTTCGGGCACGCAGAGCACGTGCTGTTCGCGCCCACTTTCAATGTCGAACCACGACTGTGCCAAGAGTGTCGGAGACGTCACGATGACGACACGCTGCGCGCGCGGTGCGCGGCTCTCTAAGAGCGCCCCCAGCAGATGACGAGCGCCCTCATCCACGACCACGTCATAACTGCGCGGGCCGAGTTCGACCGTGGCAATCACGGCGACACGCGCTCAATCTCTTGGAGTACGCGCCCAAGCACCTCGTCCGCCGTACCTGAAGCGTCCACGCGCAGACGAGCACTCGAGCGGTACCACGCCTCTCGTTGCGTTCGCATTACCCCAAGTGCGTGACGATGATCGTCACCCAACAGCGGGCGGTCGCCCTCCCGCACGCGAGATAACAACGTCTCGTCGTCACAGTCGAGCCACAACGTGACTTCGCGCTCGAGCAGTTCTCGGGCCGCTCTCGTGGTGACGACGCCCGCTCCTGTCGCGACCACCGCGTCACTTTCGAGCGCACGGCGTAGCGCCTCGATCTCTCGTTGGCGAAACGCCGCTTCTCCTTGTTCGCGAAGATAGCGGGCCGTCGACATTCCCGTACTCTCGGCGATCACGTCGTCGGTGTCCAAGGCATCACAACCCCAGTGTGCGGCCAACGCGCTCGCCAGCGTGGTCTTGCCGACGCCCGGTAGACCGACCAGAACGAGACGGGCCACGATTAGTCAGGTCGCGCGGCCGAAGCCGTTGATCCCAGGTGGGCCACGTACGCGTCGTGATTCCTGGTGAACTCTTCCACCGTGTCGCCACCGAACTTGCGCAGGGCTTCGTTGGCGAGCACGAGCGCCACCATGGCTTCACTCACGACACCCAGCGCCGGCACGGCCGTCACGTCCGTTCGTTCCTTGAACGAGACCGCCGACTCACCCGAGGCGACGTCGACCGTTTCGAGCACCGGACGATTCAGCGTCGCCAGTGGCTTCATGGCGACCTTGACGATGATGGGCGCGCCCGAGGACATTCCCCCTTCGAGTCCGCCAGCGTGATCACTGCGGCGAATGTAGCCTCCACCACGGGTGAAACTCGGATCGATGGCGATGGCGTCATGGGACACGCTGCCCCGTTGGCTGGCCTGGGCGAAGCCGTCACCTATCTCTACGGCCTTGACCGCTTGAATGCTCATCAACGCCCCGGCCAGCAGACCGTCCAACTTTCGATCCCAATGGACGTAGCTGCCCAGCCCCACCGGCACGCCGTAGGCGATGACCTCGACGATCCCGCCGAGTGAATCGCCCTCCTTCGCCGCGGCCTTGATCTCCGCGATCATCGCGACCTCGCTCGGGGCGTCAAAACAGCGAACCTCGCTCTCGTCGACCTGGTGCAGATCACTCGGAGAGGGTCGAGTGTCTTCGGGCGTCGCGGCCGCGCCAATTCGAATGACGTGACTGACCACCTCGACACCGATGGTCGCGAGCAGCGCTTTCGCAAAATGGCCCGCCGCGACCCGCGCCACGGTCTCACGCGCGCTGGCTCGCTCCAAGACGTCACGCGCGTCGTCAAAGGCGTACTTTTGCATGCCCACCAGATCCGCGTGGCCGGGCCGGGGTTTGGTCAGTTTCTTACTCGGCGTGCCCGGGGCGGGCGACATCTCGTCTTCCCACTTGGGCCACTCGGTGTTGAGAATCTCAATAGCGATTGGTGAACCGAGCGTGCGCCCGTGACGAACGCCGCCGATGAGACGCAACTCATCTTTCTCAAAGCGCATGCGCGGGCCCCGTCCGTACCCCAAACGACGGCGCGCGAGTTCGCCCGCTAACTCGTCTTCTCGCACCGCAAGTCCCGACGGCAGCCCCTCGACGATGACACTGAGTGACGGACCGTGACTTTCACCAGCGGTGAGGAAGCGCAACATTGTTTAATTCTAGGGTGCGGCGTTCCCCGCGTCCCTACTCAGGGGTGTAGAAGGGATTGACGCCCGACGCGTGGTCCGTGACGTCAAGGACACTGACGAGCTCGGGTATTGCGTCACGCAACATGGTCTCGATGCCCTGAGTCAGGGTCAGTCGACTCATCGCACATCCCTGACACCCGCCCGAGAGCTTGATGTAGGCCGTCTTACTCTCCTCATCCAGCGCCACCAGATCGGCGTGTCCGCCGTGCGCCGCAATGGAGGGATTCACCTGCTGTTCGAGCACGGTCACCGCGATCGTGCCCAAGGGGCCCTCGACGCCGAGCGCCAAGATCTCGGCCGACACCCCCGGGTTGGATTCCTCCGGCGTCGGGCTATTCGGGTTCACCAGCACCAGGCCGCCCCCGCCTTCGCTCGCGAACTCGAGGCGACTGCCCCGAAGGCGTTCGACGCTCGCCAGCGGAATGACGATCGTGACGTCGCCGTCACGACCGATGGCGGCGTCATCGGGCGCCAGATTCAGCTCTGAGAAGTAGAGGTCGTAGGAGTAGCCGGGACCGCGCGTGCCCGTCACTTCGATCCACAGCGCCAGCGTCTCGCTCGGTGTCTCGTTGTTCAAGGCGTCAAGAACGACCTTGCGCGCCTCGTCCGTGAGCGTGAGCACGTCAAATGTGTCAATCGAAGTCATGGACAAAGTCTAGAGGTGCGTTGAGGAGTGCGCCACGCCCAGTAACGTTTTCCTTGTGACCTCAATACCGAACGACGCCCACGAGTGGGTAAGTTTCGAAGACAACCAACGCGAAAGAATGTGGATGTTTGACGTCACGTTCCTCGAAAGCAACTGGACGTGCATCTTTGGTAACGGCTGCCAGGGCGTGCTGACCGGACCCACGCCCGAGTTAGTCCAAGGCTGCTGCAGTTACGGCGCGCACTTCGTTGACGAAAAGGATCGCCGCCGGGTCGAAAAAGCCGCCAAGCTACTGACCGATGACCAGTGGCAGTTCAAGTCCAAGGGCAAATCTGGTACAACTCGCACGAAGAAGAACGGCGAGATGGTCACCAAACTCGTCCAGGACGCGTGCATCTTTTTGAATCGACCCGACTTTCACCGGGGCGCGGGCTGTGCGCTGCACGTCATGGCCATTGACAATGATGAGAGTTACATCCCGCTCAAACCCGAGGTCTGCTGGCAGCTGCCGCTGCGCCGAGACGACGAGGTGCAAGACGACGGTCACGTCATTACGCGCATCGGACAGTGGAATCGGCGTGACTGGGGCGCGGGCGGCGCGGAGTTTCATTGGTGGTGTACCGAGTCGGCGTCGGCCTTCGTAGGGAAGACGCGCGTGGTTGATTCAATGCGTGAAGAACTGACGGCGATGGTGGGAGAAAAGGTGTACGACCGACTTCGCGCCTACCTCGATAACCGAGCGACGCAACCCAAGGGCACCCGGCTCGCTCATCCGGTACTACGCAAGCGCGCCTAGTCGCCCGCGGCGAGTGGGTCCTCTTCGTTAAAGGTTGTACGCGGCAAAGAGCCCAGAATCTCGTCGTAGCGATCCTCTTCCGCGAGACACCATTCGGCGTGGATGTCGTCGGGCGCGGCGCCGCATTCGACACAGGTCGTGGCACGAGGAACCGTCGAACGCTTGAGTTCTCGAGCTTCAACGAAACGGCGGTGGCGACCCTTTTTCACGTCAACTCCTCACTGGACGCAGGCCAATACCTGGCGGCGACCTCAACTCAACCACTGTGAGTTGAGAGTCCATACTACCAACTCGAACCCGTTGCGGAGCCCCTAGCATTTGCCTGTGAGCCCTGCCTTCGATCCCCTCGAGATGATTCAACGCTTTCGCGAACGTGCCGACGCCGTCAAGCGCCGCAGCATCCCGCCCGTCGAAGGTCCCGATCGACTGCTCTTCCTCGAAGCGGCGAACATCGACTTCCAAGACTTCGCGATGCTTGGCGACGCCACGGCCACACTCAACGAAGGAATCTTGCGTCTCGAGATCGACCTTCGTCCGCCGAACAACTAAGGCGTCGACGCACTCGCGATGCGCGCCGACGCTTCGGAGAGGTCGGCGAGACCGAGTGTCATCGATGCCAATGCCTTCGCTCGAGCGCTCACGTTGCTTGAAGCGCCGTAACACTCATTCGCCCCCGCGCCCAGATTGGTGTACGCCTTCGACAGGAGTGTGGTGGCCCGGCCGTCGGGTGTCGGCAGAGAGGCGTTCGCCGATTCGGTGTCTACCAGCAACACCCCGCACACCGTGTGCAGGTCCGCGTCCGAGGACGAGAGACTCTTCAACTGGCCCGCCGAGTGCTGTGCGTCAGTGACGAGGGCCTTCGCGGACGACAGGAAACTGCTCTGCACCACCCACGACGTGAGCGCGGTCGCAGAGCTGATCGAGCCGCACGCACTGAGCAAGAGACCTCCCACGAGCAGCGCGCCCAACGCGCGTATCACGCCACGACCACGAGGTGCAACTGATGTCGCCCTCGACGCACGACCAAGTAGCGCCCGTGCAGAGCGCTCGAAAGGCCAACGGGCGCGACGGGGTCGAGCCGAACGTTGTTGACGTACGCGCCACCTTGTTCGAGGTAGCGGCGGGCTTCGGCTTTGGACTTGGCGAGCCCGCACTTCACCAGTAGTTCGACGGGATCAACGCCGCGGACCAGTTCCTCGCGCGACCACTGAGAGGACGGCGCATCCGCGACGACTTCTAACAACGTCGCTTCATCCAGTTCACCAATGGACTCAGAAAAGAGGGCCTCGCTGGCCCGTTCGGCCTTGGTCGCGGCCCCTTGTCCGTGCACCATGGCCACCACGGAGTTCGCCAACGCACGCTGCGCGCGGCGCTCTTGAGGCACCGAGCGCGTCAACTCATCGAGTTCACTGATGGCTTCGTGATCAAGGAACGTGAAGAATCGAAGCAGGGCCAAGGTCGTGGCGTCCTCACTCTTGAGCAAGAACTGGTACATGGCGAACGGCGACGTGCGTGTCGCGTCCAACCAGACCTGCTCGCCGCCCTCAGACTTACCGAATTTCGATCCGTCCGCTCGCAGCAATAGCGGCGACGTCAGCCCGGAAGCGGCATGGCCCGTGACTTTTCGTACCAGTTCGGTGCCGATGGTGATGTTGCCCCACTGGTCCGAGCCGCCCAACTGCAATGTGCACCCGTGATCGAGGTTGAGTCGCAAGAAGTCGTAGGCCTGTAAGAGCATGTACGAGAACTCGGTAAAGGAAAGTCCGACGTCGTCACGGTCCATTCGACTCTTCACCGACTCCTTGGCGATCATCTGATTCACCGTGAAGTGCTTGCCAACGTCGCGCAGAAAGTCGGTGAGTCCGATGGTCGTCAACCAGTCGGCATTGTTGAGCAACGTGGCTTGCGCCGCACCGGCACTGGGCGAAAAGTCCAGAAAACGCGACATCTGCTCGCGAATTCCGGCCACGTTGGCGTCCAACTCTTCCCTCGTCAGCAGCGGGCGCTCCACGTCTTTAAAACTGGGGTCGCCTATTAGGCCCGTCCCTCCACCGGCCAAGGCGATGGGGGCGTTGCCGGCGAGCTGAAGACGGCGCAGATTGCACAGCGGGAACAGGTGTCCCAAGTGCAGCGACGACGCCGTCGGGTCAAAACCGGCGTAGACGGTAACGGTGCCCGCGCTCAGACGATCAAAGACCTCCTCGTCGGTGGTCAAATGGATCAGGCCGCGAAAGCTCCAGTCGTCTCTAACATTCATGCGCGTCAGTCTACGAGACTCGTTCTTTAGAGCAGAGCGTTGGATGCGGGAAAGTGAATCTGGAGCCAGAGCACGAAGGCGTGCCACCAGCCCGTGACTTCACACACGCCAATGATGATGAGCAGCACTCCCCCGATGATGCCGATGACCTTGGCGTGGCGGCGAAACCATGTCGACGCCGTCGCCATCCACTCCGTCGCCAGCGCGGCGACCACGAAGGGCACGCCGAGTCCGAGACAGTAGAAGAAGGCGAGAATAGAACCCCGCAGCGCCGTCGCGCCCGACGACGATGCCGCCAGTCCGAGAATGGCCGCGAGCGTGGGACCGATGCACGCCGTCCATCCGAGCGCGAAGGTGAAGCCCAACGCGCCGGCCCCAAGAACCGAGACTCGGGGCAGATGATGGACACGGCGTTCACGCTGTAGCCACGTCGAGGGCCACCATCCGGCGAAGAAGAGTCCAAGGGCGATCGTGACCACGCCAAAGATCTCCTGTAAGAGCCGCTCGTGGGTCTTGAGAGAGCTACCCAGTCCCCCAAAGAGCGCGCCAAAACTGACGAATACGAGCGAAAATCCTAAGACAAAGGCCAGCGAACCCACGAACGCTCGGCCCCGTCCTGAGCGCCCCTCAATTCGTCCCGTTGCTCCACTGAGAAACGCCACGTAACCCGGGAGCAGCGGTAACACGCACGGCGAAAGGAACGAGATCAGTCCGGCCGCGATCGCTACTGGTATCGCGACGAAGAGCGACGCCGGCAACGCTGCGATCACGCGCCACTTCGAGTCACCAGGTTCGCGACTTCATCGTTCCACGACTGGTGCAGCAGAACGTTCTCGGCACGCGACGGTACGCTCGCCACGACCACGCTGACGCCTTCGTTCGAGAGACCCTGGTCGATTGCGCGGCGCAGTCCCTCAAGGGTCGTGACCGTGGTCGCGGAGTGGCCAAAGGCCCGAGCTACGGCTTCTAAGTTGTGAGGCCGGGGGGTTCCAAAAAGCTGTTCAAAACGCTCGCGTTCAATGACCTGGGCTTGGGGTAGGAACGAGAAGATGCCCCCGCCACGGTTATCCACCACGACGAGGACGCAGGTGCCCCCGGCGTCGCCGAGTCCGTCGACCAGCCCCGACACGTCGTGGAGCATCGTGAGATCGCCAATGAGGCCCAACACCTTTGATCCGACGGCCACCCCGAGCGCCGTTGACACCACGCCGTCGATGCCGTTCACTCCACGATTGGCGTACGTGGCACTCTCTCGCCGAGGCGCCCACCACTCGACGTCGCGTACGGGCATCGACGATCCCACGACGAGCGCCACGCCCGCAGCGTTGCTCATTGCCACGACCGCTCGGGCGACCAGCGGCTCGTTGAGTGAACTCTCCGCACTCTCCACTGATTCGAGCCAGCGCGCCACAGCATTCGAGGCGTCTCGCCATTTCGAGGCGTAGTCGCGATTCGCTACGAGCGGCGCAATCTCGCGGTGGGGCAGTCCGGCGTAGGCCTCGTGAATGAGTCGGTCCGGGTCAGCGACAAGACCGGCGCCGCTCAAACTGACGGTTCGAACTTGCCACTGGCGAAGTTGTTCAGCCAGCACCCTCGACGCTGGCATTCCCCCGAGCCGTATCACCAGATCAGGTCGTACGCGCGCGACAAAGTCCGCACTGCGAAGCAGGGCATCGAAGTGTGCGAGGGAGCCTTGCGCGGTGGCGTCGCCGAGCACCACCCACTCGAGCGCCACGCACTGCTCTATCACGTGCGCTGACACGCCCGCGCCGACCACACACAGTACCGACTGACCGGCGACGTTGAACGTCTCGACATGGGGAAGGAGCTCTTCAACTTCACGTCGCGGAATGATCTCTTCTTCACGAAAGGGAAGCTCTAAGGCCGACGCGATCAACGGTTCGACGAACGCGGCGTTTAAGTGCACCGGGCCCGCGGGCGTCGCTTCGCCGCAGGCGAACAGCCACAGTCGACTCGCCAGCGGGCGCCACGAGCTGGCCGCTTCCATTCGCGCGACGCCCGGCTCTTCGAAGTCGCGCACCATCGCGCCGTAGAGATGTCGCTGCTCAATGGTCTGAGGTGCGCCGACGCCGTGCAACTCGGGGGGACGATCGGCCGTCAGGATGAGCAGCGGCACGAACGCGAGATCGGCTTCGGCCACGCAGGCGTGCAGTTCGGCCGCCGCGGTGCCACTGGTCACCACGACCGCTACCGGCGTCTCGCTCGCGAGGACCCGCCCCAGCGCGAAAAAACCGGCGCTGCGTTCATCGATTCGTACGTGGATGGTCAGCTCGGGGCGCTCGGCCGCGGCCAGCGCGAGCGGGGAGGATCGCGATCCGGGTGAGATGACCACGTCACGCAGTCCACGCTGAATCCACTCGTCGTAGAGGGTGGCGGCGAACGTGGCCTGCGCCTCGCTGAGGCTCGGTACGCTACGTGACAATGTCGCTCCTCGGGATACAGCGTGTTGGTTCGGGTCCGGTCCTGGTGTGGCTACACGGCTTCACCCAAACCAAAGACTCGGCTCATCGGTTTTGTACCATTCTGGCAGGAACCTACGAACTCCTAACCCTCGACCTGCCGGGCCACGGAGAAAGCGCCTCAATATCGGCGTCGCTCAACGAGACGGCCGACCTCCTCGCCGACGCTTTGCCCACTGAGCCCTTCATCTTGGGTGGGTACTCGATGGGCGCGCGCGTCGCGCTGCACTTCGCTCTTCGCCACCGCGAGCGACTAACCCGCCTCGTAGTGCTCAGTGCGACGCCGGGACTACGTGACGAGGCCGAGCGAACTCGTCGCCGTCGACAAGACGACGTCCTCGCCGATCGGATTGACCTGATCGGCGTGGATGCGTTCCTAGACGAGTGGCTCGCGCAGCCAATGTTCGCGTCGCTCCCCCACGACCCGGAAGAGCGCGCGGCGCGAAGTCGTGACGCGTCGGGCCTGTCGGATTCGTTGCGTCGATCCGGCACCGGGACCCAGTCGTGGCTCGGCGGTGCGTTGACGTCACTGGACCTACCGACGCTGATTGTGGCCGGCGCGAACGACCACAAATTCGTAGGTGAGGCTCAACTCTTGGACGACACGCTGCCCAACGCGACGGTGACGCTCATCGCCCACGCCGGTCACGCCGCGCATCTCGAACGACCCGTCGACGTCGCCGAACTAATCCGGGACGTTCAGCCCCAGTAGGTGTTCAAGGCGAGCAAGACCGCCAGCAGGGCCCCGAGTTGGAGCTGCGCTCGCGCGGAGTACTTCAACAGCACCAGAAGCTCTCGACCACTCAACGTAGAAAACGCGACACGAACGCCCGGCAGATAGACCACCAACGCCACGACGCCCGCGATCAACTGTCCGGCTCCGATGGCGGCCACGGCCGCGCCGAGCACGCACGCGCCGTAGAGCCACGCCCCTCGAGATCGGCCGAGTCGAGCCGCCAGCGTCAGCTTGCCGGCCGCCAGGTCGCCCTCGACGTCACGGAGATTGTTCGCCTCTAGCAGCGCGCAGGCCATAAAGCCCGCGGCCGCGCCGAGCCACCACGCTCGCGCGGGAATCGTTTGGTGCTGGACGTACGCGGTGCCCACGGTCGCGACGAGACCGAAGTAGATAAACACGAAGAGTTCACCGAAGCCGTAGTAGCCGTAGGGCCGAGGGCCACCGGTGTAGAACCAACCAGCCAAGACCGCGCTGGCGCCAATGAGTAACAACCACCACGTCGTTCGTGACGACAGCCACACCCCAGCCACCGAGGCGACAGTAAAGCCCCACCACGCGGCGCGGCGCACCACGCGCGCCGCCACGAGCTTTGAGGCGGTCAGACGAAAGGGGCCGACGCGCTCATGGTCGGTGCCGCGAACCCCGTCGGAGTAGTCGTTCGCGTAGTTGGTCGCGACCTGCAGGGCGAGCGCGACGACCATGCAAAGCGCCGAGTTCAACCAGTTGATGCTGGCCGGGCGAACTAGCGCCGCACCGAGCACGACGGGTACTGCGGCTGCCGGCAACGTTCTCGGGCGCGCCGCCATCACCCAGGGCCGCTTCGGCCCGGCGGCCACGTTCATGGACGCTTGGGGAACTTCGAGAAGTCCGGCTTTCGACGCTCGAGGTACGCGTTGCGTCCCTCCTGGCCCTCTTCGGACATGTAGAAGAGCATGGTGGCGTCGCCGGCCAGTTGCTGCACGCCCGCCAATCCGTCCTCGGCGGCGTTAAAGCCCGCCTTCAACATCCGCAGGGCAATCGGTGAGAGAGTGAGAATCTGACGACACCACGCAACGGCCTCGCGCTCGAGATCGTCGAGCGCGACGACGGTGTTCACCAGTCCCCACGCCAGCGCTTGGGTTGCGTCGTATTGGCGACAGAGGAACCACACTTCCTTCGCCCGTTTGAGACCAATGGTGTTGGCGAGCAGCGATGAACCGTAGCCACCATCGAAGGACCCAACTCGAGGCCCGGTCTGGCCAAAGCGAGCGTTGTCGGCCGCGAGTGAGAGATCACAGACGAGGTGCAAGATGTGACCCCCGCCGATGGCGTAACCGGCGATCTGGGCGATCACCGGCTTGGGGAGTCGACGGATCTGAATCTGCAGGTCCAACACGTTGAGTCGACCGACACCGTGTTGTGCGACGTCGTCGTCGCCCATGTAGCCATCGTCACCGCGAATGCGCTGGTCGCCGCCGGAGCAAAATGCGTCGTTACCCGCGCCGGTCAAGATGATCACACCTACGGTCACGTCGTCGCGCGCGCGCTCAAAGGCATTCGCCAGTTCAAAGAGTGTCTGGGGGCGAAACGCGTTGCGGACCTCGGGGCGATTGATCGTGATGCGTGCGATACCCTCGGCGACTTCGTAGATGACGTCGCGGTACTCGCCAGCGCGCGCCCACGCGGGCAGCGCCGCGCTGCGAAACTCGTCCAGCGGATCGGATGGTGGACCTTGAATCACGGTGTCGGCCATGGCGACCACGCTACCTGTGAATCACACGGGCGCCACTAACACTCCCGGCGTCGCCCGCTCCCCGGGACGCTCTTGGTGAGCGCGGAGGTACCCACTGAGCGTCGCTCGCGCGTCGCGGTACTGCGGATCGTCAAAGCGATTGATTCGTTGCAGCGGGTCGTCGTTGAGTTCATAGAGTTCTCCCTCGCTACCGTCGTGCATCGTTCCCGGCAGGTATTCGGTGTAGAGGTAGTCCCTCGTGACGACAGAACGCACGTGCACGTCGACGCCAAAGAAGACCGAATCCCACTCGGTGATGGTCGATTCAATAGAGCGGCTGCGCGCCTCTTCGTCGCTGCGCGGCAACACCGCGCCCTCGACCCAGGGGGGCGCCGGCTGGCCCGCTACGTCCAGAAACGTTGCCGCCAACGACACCAGACTCACCGGCGCGTGCACCACCGACGTCGGGGATTTCGTCGAGGGCGCGGGACGCCAGATCAGTGGCAGGCGCATCAACGCGTCAACGTGATACGGGCCCTTGAAGAGCAGACCGAAGTCGCCCTGGAGCTCGCCGTGATCAGAGGTGAAGATGACGTCCACGTCCTGATCCCAACCTTTCGCCTCAATGGCCTTGAGGACCCGTCCAATCGCCTCGTCGATCAGTTCGACCTCGATGGCGTTCAAAGCGTTGACCTCACGTACTTGGTCAGGCGTTAACGTCGCCGGCACCCACTTGGCCGGGGCCTCGTAGTTCGACACCACGCGTCCGTCGTACCAGGCGCGCCAGTGTCGAGCCTTTTGATCCAACAGCGATTCACGAAGCTCGGCCTCTTCGGGGTAGTTCACCGGTAAGCGCACGTCGCGCCAGTTCACGCGACCCATCTCGGACTTCGGCGGATCCCAGGGATGGTGGGGGTCAGGAAAGCTCATCCAACAGAACCAGTCGCTGTCGTCGACTTGCTGGTCGAGCCAGGCGATCGTTCGATCGGCCACCCAATCGGTGTGGTACCACTCGCGCGGCACGTCATTGAACTTCACCTGCGGCGCATTGGTGTCGCCTCCGCCGGCGGCGTTGACGTTGAGATCGGCGTCCACCACCGGATAGAAACCGCCCAGCGATTCGGGGTGGCGCTCACGCATCCACTTGGCGTAGTGCAGTGGCCCCATGACGCCGTGGGTGGCGAACTCGAGATAGTCAAAGCCGCGGTGCACGCCGCGTCGCCCGTCGAACCAGGGCTGCTCGACGGAAGGAATACCGAGATTGGCGAGGGCGTTCTCGACGAAGCGGCCGAAGGGATCCATGAACGGCTCGAAGTGGGCTTTGCCAATCAGCGCCGTCGCGTAACCGAGATCGTGCAGGCTCTCGGCCACCGAGGGCGCGTCGATGGCCAACGCCACACCGTTCATCCAGGCGCCGTGCGTCGAGGGGAACTGACCGGTCAACATCGACGCCCTCGAGGGCATGCACACCACTGAGGTGGGCTGGCAGCGTTCGTAGCGGATGCCTTGGGCCGCGAGACGGTCGAGCACGGGCGTGCGCGACAGCTCTCCCCCGTTCACGCCCAGCGTGTCGTAGCGCTGTTGATCGGTGGTGATGAAGAGAATTTTGCGACCCACGATTACTCCTTGGCTCTGGCTTCGGCGATCCGTTGAATCTCGCCGAGGGCCCCAATCGTGCCCCCGGCGATCAGCAGCGCCAAGGTGTCGGGTTCGCAGGTCGTCGAGTACACGCACAGCGAGTCAAGCTCACCTACACCAATGACGTCAATGGACGCGAGGTGAAATTTATACATCGGCGCCGTGATGCGATAAACGAATCGCCGCTGGAGTGCGTCGTTGACGAGAATCTCTTCGGGCATCTCGAGACCGGTCGCCAACGTGATCACGCGAAGATTGCCCTCGACGGTGCACGACATCACGCCGGGAAACCACTCCGGAATCGACTCCGGGCGAGTAATGACTTGCCACACGTCGTCGGGCGACGCCGCGATACGCCGTTCGTGACGAAAGGAAGCCATGACCTTCCCTTCTAGCACGTTGTCTTCGTGCACTGGCCCTAGTCTCACTCTGTGCGAACTTTGCTGGCGCTCGACCTGGCGCTCGGGGTGGAACTCGAAGATGCCCTTCGCCGCTGCGTCGATACCGGTGAGGCCTTTTGCGTGCTCGATCAACGTCTCTCCGCGCGACGACGGGACGAGGAACTTTCGAGGTTGGGCGCGACGTCGGTACTCGACGCACGAGGACGACACACTCGCCGAGAAGGCCAACTCGTCGACGACGACGTGGGCCTTGTGATGTTGACCTCGGGGTCGAGCGGCGCGCCCAAAGCGGCGGAGCTGACGTGGGAGGCCCTTCGAGCCAGCGCGGAGCTGACGCAGCAGACCTTGCGCAGCGATAGTGCGCCGGTCTGGTATCCCTGTTTGCCGGCTAATCACATCGGCGGCCTCGCGGTGCTGCTGCGCGCAGTACTAAGTGACGCCACGCTGCTTTGGGGACCGGTGGATGAACTCAACCGAGCCCCGAGCGAAGGCGCCACCCACGTGGCTGTCGTGCGCACACAACTCGCTCGCTTTGACCTGAGTGGCTTCTACCGAGTGCTTCTCGGCGGGGGGCGACCACCTCGCGACCTACCCGACAACGTGGTCACCACCTGGGGCATGACCGAAACTGGTTCAGGCGTCGTTTACGACGGTGTCGCTCTTCCCGGCGTCGACGTATGCGCCGTGAACGGCGAACTGTGCGTGCGAACGCCCACACTATTCTCCGCCTATCGCCACGCTCCACGACCTTCGATCGCGGGCCCCGACGGGCGAGACGACTGGTTCCCCACGGGCGACGCGGGCGACGTGACCAATGGCCGGGTCCGGGTGCACGGGCGACTCGGCTTCGTCATCAACACCGGCGGGGAGAAACTCTGGCCCGAAGATCTCGAAGCTGCGCTCGCCACCGTGAACGGTGTGCTCGACGTCGCAGTGACGGGGATTGAGGATCCCGAGTGGGGTGAACGCGTGGTCGCGCTGATCGTCAGTGACGGCCGCCAGATCGACGAAGCCATCGAACAGGCGGCCAATGAACGCGTGGGTCCTTGGGCCAAGCCCAAGGAGATCCGCTACGTCGCGGCCATTCCTCGTACCGACAACGGCAAAGTCCGTCGAAGCGAACTAACCCATCTGTTCTAGCGACGCGCCCCTCGCCCGCCGGACCCCGCGGGACTATTTCAGCAGTGTCTGACTTCGTCGAGCCAGCGAGTCAACGGTGACGGCGCCGAGCAAGACGACCCCAATGACGACAAACTCCATCGGCGGCGAAACCTGCGTGAGCACGAGCCCGTTGTAGATGACGGCCAAGATGATGCCGCCGACGACCGGGTTAATCATCTTGCCGCGACCGCCATAAAGGCTCGTCCCACCGATAACCGCCGCGGCCACCGCGTAGAGCACCAAGGTGGAGTCGGTTGAACTCGAGGAGTATCCCCCGAGTCGCGACACGTAGAAGAGTCCGCCGACGCCTGCCGTAAAGCCACCCAGCATGAAGGCGTAGATGCGGTAGCGATTGACGGGGATACCGGCGCGGCGGGCCGCTTCGGTGTTCCCGCCAATGGCGTACATATAGCGACCGAACTTGGTGCGACTCAAGAGGAATGAGTAGACCGCCAGGATGCCAAAGATCAAGGGCACGGCAAACGGCATGCCCTCAATCGGCACGAAGGTGCCACGATTCGAGTTGAACAGTATCGCCATCACCGTTCCCAATACCGCGAGCGCGACCAATTTGACCACGATGCGGTAGAGCGGCGCGACGACAAGCCCCGCGACCCGCCGCGCTCGTTCTCTTACGATCATGATCGCGGCCGAGCCAGCGACCACCGCAACGACAAATATCCAGGTGAAGGTCGGCGTCAGGCTTCCATTCGTTAAGTTACTGAGCACGTTGTTTTCCACTGGAGCAGTGCCGCCCTCAAAGACGTGATCCAGGATGTAGAGAAGTAACCCCTCCACGATGAAACTGCCCGCGAGAGTGACAATGAACGACGGAAGCTTCAAACGTACGACAATGAAACCCCACGTCGCGCCAATGGCCGTACAGGCCGCCAACGCCGCGAGAAAGGCCAGCGGCCACGGCCACCCAAACTGCACGTTGGTAAAGATGGCGGCCATTGATCCGCTCAAGCCCGCCACCCAGCCGAGTGAGAGGTCGATCTCTCCCAAGAGCAGGAGCCAAGTTTCACCCATGCCGAGCAAGATGAAGGCGACCCCTTGAATGAAGAGGTTGGTGACGTTGTCTGCCGAGAGAAAGACCGAACTACGTATTTGAAAGTAGATGATGAGTACAACGAGAGCAATGAGCACCGGAACGATGCCTACGTCAGAACCAATAAGTCCCCCTAGGCGTTGACGCAACTCGTGGCGCGATGAATCGGTCGCCGTGGTGGTCGTTTTAGAGTCAGGAGTCGTGGACAAGGAAAAGCCTTTCGCGAATGATTTAGCTTGTCAGTTACACGTCACGCGGCGCGCGTAGTCGTGCCCGAAGTGATGAGGTCCACTGCGCTCGACATGTCGTAGTTCGATTTTGGTCCACTGCTCACGAGATTGCCGAGGTACATCACCGCGATTCGATCGGCCACCTGAAAGACGTCAGTGAGGTTGTGCGAAATGAGAAGAACGGCGATGTCTCGTGAGGCCAGCGTCGTAATCAGTTCCAGGACTTGTGCCGTTTGAGTCACCCCGAGGGCGGCTGTTGGTTCGTCCATGATGACCAGTTTGGCGTCGCGCATGACGGCTCGGGCTACCGCGATCGCCTGGCGTTGACCGCCAGATAGCGAGCCCACCAGTTGACGGACCGATTGCACGGTCGAGACGGAAAGCTCCTTCAGCGTCTGACGCGTTCGTAACTCCATCGTTATTTCATCGAGGATGTCGTGCTTCGTCGCCTCAAAACCTAAGTACATGTTGGCGACGATGTCCAGGTTGTCACAGAGGGCGAGATCTTGGTAGACGGTGGCGATCCCAAGATTGGTGGCGTCTCTCGGGGTATGAGTATCAACTCGCTGGCCGAGCCAGTACTTCTCCCCGCTCGAGGGCTCCCAGATCCCGGCGATTGCCTTGATAAGAGTCGACTTCCCGGCACCGTTGTCGCCGATCAGAGCGGTAACTTGACCAGCCGGCACGTCGAGGTCGACGTGCCGCAGTGCCTGCACGGCACCGAAATTCTTCGAGATTCCCCGCAGGCTCAGCAACATCGAGGGATCAACCCCCATGCCCGAGCCCGTTACTGCTCCCGCGTTACCGCGATCACTCGTAACTGACTCGGACATGGGGGAAGTCGCCCTTCTTGCCTACTTACTTAGGAAATCTTGTACTTCGCGCAGTCTGCCTTGAAGGTAGGAACAGAGCTGTCGCCCGTGACAGCGGGCTTGACACTAGTGCACAGCGCTACTGCGTTGATCACACCGTTGGCAATGACCGTCGACTGAATCAACGGAGCGGTAACCCAGGTGGCCGTCAAGAGGACCGAGGGAACCTTGCGCTTGGTCACCGGGTCCGTCGTCGAGCCATTCACGAGGGCCGATGGCGGCGTCTTACCGTCACGCAGGTACAGGGCCAACGCGACAGCGGCCTGAGCCTCTTGCCAGATTGGCTTGTACACGGTGCCGCACTGGTAGCCAGAGATGATGTTCTGGAAACCGAGCAACGTCGCGTCTTGTCCCGTGAAGGGAATCACGCCAGGCTTGAGACCCTTCTTCTGCAAGTACGCGATGATCGGCGCGGCGTTTTCGTCATTTGGCGTCAACACTGCGTTGATCTTCGCGTCCTTCGAGTACGCACCTTGGAAGTCGGTGAGGGCTGTCGAAGGGGTCCACGTACCGGTTCCGGTCTCGTTTACCGTCTTCGCGTTGCCCGCACCACCAACACTGGCCTTGAAGCCCTTGGCGTTAAGAACCGCGTCGTAGCCCTGAGCGAACAAGATGGCGTTGTTGTCCGTTGAGGTGCTGCCGTTCATGACGTACACCACAGGCTTCGTAATGTGCTCTGACGTCAGGCAAGCGAGCTCACCTTGTCCGATGAGGGTGCCCACCGCGACGTTGTTGAAGCTCACGTAGTCCTCTGCTGAAGCGCCTTTGCCAGTGGTCAGGCGGTCGTAGTCGATGACTTTGACACCGGCCTTGGCCGCATCCTTTTCAATCGTGATACCGGTCGTAGAGTCGAGCGGGTCCATCACGAGCACCTTGTCCTTGGCCGCAATGTCAGCCTGAGCGATACTGATCTCAGTCGCGTCGACGCCCAAGGCGTTCTGCACACTCAAGTCAGCAGCAGGAAGTCCCGCGTCAACAAAGGCCGTGGTCAAGTTCGGCGCGTCAAACTCGACGTACCGGTTCGACGAGACTTCGTCCGGCAGAATCACGCCGATCCCACCCTTACCAGCAGTTGCGATTTTCGTCAGGGCCGCCATGGTGGTGTAGTTCGCGTTAAACGACGTGGCAGAAACTCCCCCGCCGCTCGCCGAACTCACCGTCGGCAGCGCCAAAACGACGAACGAGCCCGCTAGAGCCACGGCCGCCAAGGCCCTACTTTTTCTAAATTTCATGTTCTCCCCAACCCTTCAGTGACACCCCAACGATGCCAACAATTGTGATTACGTCTCGAACGTCCGATGACATGCAACGTCCGGTGGAAAACGTAGCACGTAAGCGCTGTCAAGGAAATTTGGGGCGTTCGAGTCCGCCGAGAACACACATTCCGCGACCCGTGAAAACGACGAAGCGCCGCTTGAAGTCCATCTCCACTCTTAAAGCCGATCCCTCTAACCTTCAGTAATCTCTAGGCGTATCGCCACCGACGTCACTGCGCGAGTGTTCTTGTATCCGCCTCTCATCCCGGTCGGCGAGCGCGAAGTGTCGCGCTACAAAAAGCTCAATACTTTCTCCATTGTCTCCATAATCGTGATGGATTCGTCCAAGGGCATCAACGAGCTTTCGGTTCGTCCCTCACGAATGCACCGGGCCACCTCGTCGGCTTGATAATGAAGTCCCCGACCGTCGGTGGCAAAGTCAAAGCGCTCCGCGCTGCCCTCTCGAGAAATGAGCGAAAACGAAGTAGGCGCGTAGAAGTCGCCGTCGATCTCGACTCGTGCTTTCGTTCCCGACACGCACGCGCGCGTCGGCGTGCGAGCGCTCGAGGTGCAGGTGAGCACGGCGTGCGCGCCGCGCTCGTAGCTAAACAGCATCGAAGCTTGGCCGTCGACCCCGCTAAAGGCCGGATCGACCAAGGCCGTCACGCGAGATGGCGTACCCAAGAGCATCGAAGCGAACGACACGGGATAGACACCTAGATCGAGCAATGCACTGCCCCCAAGTTCGGGCGCAAAGAGTCGAGAGGTGGGATCGGCTTCGAACCACTTGCCATGATCGGCCTCGAAGGTAACGATCTCGCCGAGCGCACCTTGGCTCACCAGCTCACGCAACGCCACCACGTGTGGCAAGAATCTCGTCCACATCGCCTCCATGAGAAAGAGGCCATTCGAGCGAGCGCACGCCACCAACTCTCGCGCCTCGTGCGCCGTCATGGTGAAGGCCTTCTCCACCAGTACCGGTTTTCCGTGCTCGAGGGCCAGCATTGCGTTGGCGAAGTGCATGGGATGTGGCGTGCCGACGTAAATCACGTCGACGTCCTCATCACTGACGAGTGCTTCATAGGAGTCGTGTCGGTGAGGAACGTCGAACTCATCAGCGAAGTCGTCCGCCGAAGCCCGTGAACGAGAACCCACGGCAATGACGACGCCTTGGTCCGTGAAGCGAAGATCGCTGGCGAAGGTGTGAGCGATCCGCCCGGTGCTGAGGATGCCCCAACGAAGTGGCTCACTCACGGTCAACTCCAAACCTTTAGCGTCACGACGTCAGAGTAGTCAGCGACGCGCCACTCTTGGCGCGCGAGATGAGACACTCCAACGTTCTCATGACCCCGCTGCTCGCGTGACCTAACACCGCTGGTACCTGCGTAAGGTAAAACTCTCGGCGCCCCGACATTTTGAGGAACGCGGCAAAGAGAGCGCCGCCTAAGGTCATCCGAAGGGATATCGATGCCACTACTGCGCGACGTCAAGGATCAATTGGGTTCGTCGTACCTATTGGATCACGCGGATAATCCCGTCGCGTGGCGAACGTGGGGTGACGACGCCCTCGACGAGGCCGCCCGTTTGGACCGACCAATCTTTCTTTCCGTGGGCTACGCGGCCTGTCACTGGTGTCACGTCATGGCTCACGAGTCCTTTGAAGATCCCGACATCGCGCGACTCTTGAACGACTTCTTCGTTCCTATCAAAGTCGACCGGGAGGAGCGACCTGACGTCGACGCGCTTTACATGGCGGCGACGCAACTCGTGGCCGGGCACGGCGGCTGGCCGATGTCGGTCTTTCTCTTGCCCGACGGGCGCCCCTTCATGGCCGGTACCTACTACCCCCCGACCGATCGGCAGGGTCAAGTGGGCTTCCCACGCCTCCTTCAGGCGCTCCACGGGGCCTGGGAGGCTCAGCGCGACGCCGTCGAGCGCCAAGCGATCGAACTTTCAGAGGCGCTCGCTCGCGAAGTGCACTTCGTCGATCATCTCGCACCGTTGCTCGAGGCGCTCAATCTCCGCGACGTGCGCCAACACCTGCGAAACGATCTCGTCTCCCAGGTCGACGCCGAGGGCGGCTTTGGCGTCGCGCCCAAGTTTCCACGGCCCAGTTTTGTCGACGCGCTGCTGGAATTTGACGACGAAGAGAGCCGGGCTGCGGTGTCACGCACCCTCGAGGCGATGTCACGTCGAGGTCTCTTCGACCACTTCGGCGGCGGTTTCGCACGTTACAGCGTCGACGGCGAGTGGCACGTCCCCCACTTTGAGAAGATGCTCAGTGATCAGGCGCTCTTATCGCGATGTTATTTTCGAGCCAGCCTCGTGATGGGCCGGCCCGAGTGGCGTGACGTCGCCTTGGCCACCTTGGGCTTCGTGGCGCGAGACCTGCGCATGACGAACGGCTACGCCTCGTCCCTGGACGCCGACGCCGGCGGCATCGAGGGCGCCCACGTGACGTGGACGCCCGAGGAGGTCAGCGCCGTGCTCCGCGACTCCGGACACACCGACGTGCGAGAGGCCGTGCTGTCACGCTGGCGAATCCAGAGCCCCGGCGCGTTCGAAGGCCGGTCCATTCCCCGACTCAGCGACGACGAATCCTTTACGACCCCCTCGTTCCTCGAAGGCGCGCACGACGCACTGCTCAGGCGTCGGGCAACCCGAGTCCAACCGACACGTGACGACAAGGTTGTCTTGGAATGGAACGCGATGATGGCGTCGGCCTTTCTCGCCAGCGACGACGTCACGTTTACGGCCCTCGGCATTGAACTCTTGCACTCGTTGGTTGACACCCATTTCTTCGACGGCGTCTGGTGGCGAACTCAGTTCCACCGAGCGCACGCCACCGCGAACGACGTCGCCTGGCTCGCCGACGCCTTCGTGGACGCCTTTGAGTGCAGCGGCGACGCGCGGTGGCTAGAGAAATCGCACGAACTCACCTCCTACCTCCTCGATCACTACTGGGACGGTCCGCGCCCGAGTGCGACCTCACCCCATCAAGGCGGCGGCATCTTTAGCCAAAGCGATCTCGTACGCGACCTGTCAACGAGACCGAAAGAGATCTTTGACGGTGCGACGCCCTCCGCCCACGCGCTCGCCACGCGCGCGCTGGCGCGGGTGGCGCTGTGCCGAGGAGACCCCGAGATGTTGCTCGTGGCCCATCGGCTCGTCGAGCTTGCGGGCACGCTCGTGGTGAGTCATCCGAGCGCCGTACCCGACCTGGTAGCGGCGGCCGGATTCGCCCTCGAAGGCGTCGAGGTGGTGATCCCCGGCGCGCAAGGTGCTCTGGCCCATCACGTACGATCGATGGCGATGCCGCGCACCGTGATGATCACTGGTTCGGGACCTTTGAGGCTCTTGAATGAACGAGAAGAGGGTCTGGCCTACGTGTGTCGCGCGGGCGTGTGCCAGTTGCCGGTGTCGAACGTGGACGAACTCGATGGCGAACTTCGACGGGCCATTGATTCGTGAGCGTCTTCAGTCGAGACAGCGCGACACGCGCCACGAAACGACTCGTCGCGCGAATGCCCCAACGCGCCTCGGTGGACTTGGCCGGTGGCTCGACCGTGCACGGATTGGTGCTGGGATCGACGAACGAGTCCACGACGATCGTGGACCTCGCGAGTCAGGCGATCGTACGCTGGCGCGTGCCGTGGCCCTTTGGCTTAGAGACCGATCTCGCGGCCTTTGACGTGGTCGAAGGACAGCTCGCCGAAGACGTCGAACGCGACGACTTAGCCCAACCCGAAGCGGTTACCTTGGCCGATCTGCCCCGCCGTCTGGGCACGTACCGCGGCCGACGCGTGCGCGCCTGGCTCGAACAGCTCGCCAGTCCGGCCGATGGTCCCCTCTTTGGCTTTCGCGGGCCCAGCGCGCCCTATTGGGAGTTTCGCGGCGAACGCCCGAGCGTCGCACTGATCGCGGCCGACCGCGGTCCTCAACTCCTGCGACGACCCGACGACGGTTCGACCTGGGTACGTTTTGGCTGGTTCGGCGACGACGTGTGGCTGCTCTGTGAAGACGCGCACGCGATTCGAACGATTGAGGCGACACGGCGAACATCGTTGTCCGGAAAGGACCTCGCCACCGCTCTCGGATTTCGTCCGACCTACGTGCTCACGACACTGTCGCGACCCCTCGACGGGCACTGCTACAAGAGTTGCACCGGTCTACTGCCCCGCGGCTGAGGGGCTACTTTGGCAGCTTGCCGGTGGCGAGCGCTTCGGCCATCGCCCAGCCAAAGACCACCAAACGCTGGCCCTTGTCGGGCTTGAGACCCTTAAAGAAACTGTCGGCACCTTCGGGGATGACGCCGCGCGAGGCCGTGTAGTCGAGTCCGCCGACCGGTCCCGGGCTGACCGTCATGACAAAGGACTTGTCGTCGATGGACTTTTCCGATCCGAACCGCTTGGCCAGACGACGGGCCCACGCACGATCTTCACCGGTCGGTCGGTATCCCAGACGCGGTACCACGTCGTCGAGGCCGGTGAAGGCTCGGTAGCCATCGGCCGACGTCAATCGGGCGCCCAGCAGCACGTCCTCATCAGGGAAAGCGAGTAGGGCGCGGCGAAACTGGTCGTGCAGAATCGTCTTGAGCGTCTGGTCGGACTTCGCGTTTCGATCCACCAGCAACAGCCCGACGAGCAACGAGGGCGTGCCGCCGATTCGCTCCAGCGTGCAAAACGAGTAGCCGCGAAGTTTGTTCCCCTCTCGAACGTGGGTCACCAGCACCCACTCCTCACGCTGCTTAGAAAGAAAGCCGATATCAAAGTTGGGCTCTCGGTCGACGCAGAGGTCCGCCATTTCGGCGAGTTCAACGTCACTGAGGGCAGTCGTGTCTTTTGTGGTGACCGTCATTGCCATAGGGAACCATTCTACGACGATTCGCGACCCCCTCAATCGCCTCTAGGCCTTAATGACGTTTCGGCCAAATTCCGAGCGAAGGTCCGCAACGACGCTCGGGATGTTGACATTGAAGGCTTCGCCGAGTCGAAAGACCTTTCCGGCCGTTCCGGTGTCCACCACCACCGGCGAAGGACCGGGGTATCGCGTCAAAATTTCGCGCAACGTCGCGATTGAATGTTGCGTGAGGTCTTCGGGACGAAGCGAGAGACGAAGTTCGCCCCCGGCGCGTTCGACGTGGAAGCGCTCCACGTCCACGGCGCTGAAGCGAAGCTCCTCTTCATTGTCGCTGAGGCGAACCTTGATCAACACGACGTTGTCCTTAACGAGAAAACCACTGAACCGCTCGAAGGCCGCCACGGAGAAGTTGATCTCCATCGACGCACCGAGGTCTTCTAATATCACCCGGGCGTAAGGCTTGCTGGCCTTGGTCTGTCGGATCTGCACTTCAGACAAGATGCCACCCACGGTCACCGCTTTGCCGCTGTGCGACAACTCTTCGGACCGTTCGCGAATGGCCAGCACCGAGCCGTCGGTGCGCGCGCCCAGCGCGGCGCCGATCTCATAGAGAGGGTGATCCGAGACGTAGGTGCCCAACATCTCTCGTTCAAAGTCGAGTTTGACCGACTGCTCGAACTCAAGGTCGGCCAGCGGCACCTGCGTGCCCTCCCAATCGCTGTCGGATCCGTCCGCGAAGGCCGCAAAAAGCGTGCTGATGCCGAGCGAGAGGTCCTTGCGACGACTCAGCGTGACTTCGATGATTTCGTCGACCTTTAACAAAAAGCCCAGACGCGGTACGCCGAGTGAGTCAAAAGCCCCCGCCTTGATCAGGGATTCCATTGAGCGCCGATTGAGCACGACCGGGTCGACTCGACGCACGAAGTCGTAGATACTCGCGAAGGGTCCTCGGGCGTCGCGCTCGTGGACAATCTTTTCGACCAACGCTTCACCGACGTTACGTACCGCGGCCATCCCGAAGAGAATCGTCGAATCCGAGGCCAGCGAGGGCGCGTAGTCAGAAAAGGATTCGTTCACGTCGGGCACACCCACGGTGATGCCCATCTGGCGCGCCTCATTGAGATAGACCGCGGCCTTGTCCTTGTCGTCTCGAAACGACGTCAACAGTGCCGCCATGTACTCCACCGGATAGTTCGTCTTCAGCCACGCGTTTTGATAGGCGATGAGCCCGTAGCCGTAGGCGTGACTCTTGGGAAACGCGTAGTCTGCGAACGGCTCGATCTTGTCAAAGATGTCGTTGCCGAGTTGGCGGCCGTACCCTTCGCGTTCGGCGCCGTCGACGAACTTGGCGCGCTGGGCGCGAATCATCTCACGAATCTTCTTTGAACAGGCCTTTCGCAGATCGTCGGCCTCGGTCATCGAAAAGCCGGCGATCGTGGTGGCGACGCGCATGATGTCTTCTTGGTAGATCATGAGACCGTACGTTTCGGAGAGAATCTCCTCGAGGTCAACGTGGTCGTAACTAACTTCCTGACGCGCGTTCTTGCGATCGGCGTAGTCGTTGTGCACGTTCTCGCTCAACGGGCCCGGTCGATACAGCGCCACCAACGCCGCGACGTCGTCAAAACTTGTCGGCGCCAAGCGGCGCATGAGTTGGCGCATCTTGTCGCCCTCGAGCTGAAAGATACCGATGGAGTTGCCTAGGCGCAGCATCTCAAAGACCTTGGGGTCGTCGAGCGCGACGTGATCAATGTCTAACTCCACGCAGTGACGACGGCGAACGTGCTCGAGTGTGCGCTCGATAATGGCCAGGTTGCGCAGTCCCAAAAAGTCCATCTTCAAGAGTCCGAGTTTCTCGATGGCCGTCGCGTCGTACTGAGTCACGATCGGCGCGCTCTCAACAGCGCCATTCGGACTGGATTTTCGTTGCACCGGCACGTATTCGAGCATCGGTTCTTTCGTGATCACGACCGCCGCCGCGTGGATACCGTCTTGACGACGCTTGTCAACAAATCCCTTGGCGACGTCGACGACGTGCTTTACTTCCACGTCGCCGTTGTAGAGCGCGCGAATCTCGGCCGCGTCCCCGTATCGACTCTCGTAACCCATCGTGGGGGTGAAACAGGCCGCGAGGGGCAGGTCCTGGCCCATCACCAGCGCCGGCATCGCCTTGGCGATCTTGTCGCCCAGTTGGGGTGGATACCCGAGCACGCGCGCCGCGTCGCGCACCGCGGCGCGGGCCTTGATGGTCGAGAACGTCACGATCTGGGCGACGTGATCCGACCCGTAACGCTCCGAGGCGTAACGGATCATGTCGCCGCGATAGCGCTCGTCAAAGTCCATGTCGATATCGGGCAGTTGGCGACGACCGGGGTTGAGGAATCGCTCGAAGATGAGCCCGTAGAGCATGGGGTCGAGATCGACAATGTGCAAGCAGTACGCGACGCAGCATCCCGCTGACGAACCACGTCCGGGACCGACTCGAATGCCCTGCTCGCGCGCGTGGCGGATGATATCCCACACCACCAAGAAGTAGTCCGACAGTCCCATGTTGGCGATTGTGCCGAGTTCGTAGTCGAGTCGAACGCGAACGTCGTCACTGAGCGCGTCACCGTAGCGGTCGCGCGCGCCTTGGTAGGTCAGTTCGCGCAGGTACGTGGTGGCGCCTTCTTGGTGCGATCCCTGCGCATACTGATCGGGCAGGGAGAATTCAGGCAGTGCGTCGTTGTCGAATTGGATCGTGACGTCGGCCCGTTCGGCGATCACGAGCGTGTTGTCGCACGCTTGAGGGAGCTCGCGAAAGAGGTAGCGCATCTCCGCGGCGGACTTGAGGTAGTGCTGGTCGCTCTCGAAGCGAAAACGATCAGGATCCGCGACTCGAGAACCAGTGCCAATACACAAAAGGGCGTCATGCATTTCGGCGTCCTCGTGGCGCACGTAGTGCAGGTCGTTCGTCGCGAGTAACGGCGCCGACAGTTCCTGGGCGACGCGAAGCAGTTGAGGGTTGGTCCGTTGCTGGGCGGCCAGACCGTGATCTTGAAGTTCGATGTAGAAGTTCTCGCGTCCAAAGATCGTCTGGAGCCGACCCGCGAGCTCAAGGGCCTTGGCATAGTTGTCTTGAAGCAGTGCCTGCAGCACGACGCCCCCGAGACAGCCCGAGGTAGCGACGATGCCCGCGGCGTAGCGCTCCAACAACTCCCAATCCAGACGGGGCTTGTAGTAGTACCCCTCGAGAAAGGCCAGCGAGGAGAGCTCTCGTAGGTTTCGATAGCCCTCGTTGGAGACGGCGAGCAACGTGAGATGGTGATAGAGCTTTTGGCCGCCCTCGGTGTCCCCGCCGGTGTCGTCAATCTTGCCCCGGCGCGCCGGGCGATCAAATCGCGAGTTCGCGGCCATGTAGGCCTCGAGCCCGATGATCGGAGTCACGTCGTGTTGGCGACACGTCTCGTAAAAGTCGATGACGCCGTACAAATTGCCGTGGTCGGTAATGGCGATGGCGCGTTGACCGTCCGCTTTGGCGGCTAACACCATCTCTTCGACGCGGGCCGCGCCGTCGAGCATGGAGTATTCAGTGTGGTTGTGCAGATGGACAAAGCCTTCAGCCATCGGCCGAACCCTTCTTTCGTTGCCGGAAACTACACGGATGGGATTTGCACCTTAGTCTCCCCGCGCGGGTGAGCACGCAATACCCCTAGAGGTAGGTGCCGGCGCGCGGATCACCCGAGCCGGGCGAGAGAGAGCGATCACGCATTTTCTCCAACTGCGCCGCCGCGGCGGCCTGCTGGGCGAAGAGCGACGCTTGAATGCCGTGAAAGAGTCCCTCGAGCCAACCCACGAGTTGGGCTTGCGCGATGCGCAACTCCGACTCCGAAGGTACGTCGGCGCTGAAGGGAATCGCCATGCGACCGAGCTCTTCGCCGAGGTCGGGTGAAAGTGCACCAGAGAGTTCATGGATGGACGTCTCGTAGATCTCTCGAAGTCGCGTACGTCCCGCTTCGTCGAGGGGAGCGCTGCGTGCCTCGTCGAGCAGAGACTTCACCATCGAACCGATGCGCATCACCTTGGCGGGTTGACTGATGTAGTCGGAGTTTTCTTCTTCGGCCTTCTCTTCGCTCTCGCCCGGAGCGAGCACCTCATCGGGTTTCACGGTTACGTTGTCATCACTTTTTTCTGTCACCATTGCAGTGTGCCAGACAAATTCGCCCCGCGTGCACTCCCAAAAGGGGCCTTCGTCGCCATGGATAGGATGGCCCCGTGAGAGTATCGACACGGGGGGACTACGCCAGCCGAGCGCTGTTGAGTTTGGCCCTTCGCGATAATCACGGCTCGCCCACCTCAGTTCGTGACCTCGCCGAGCGCACCGGACTCCCCCAGCCATATTTGGAGCAGATACTGTTAAGTCTGAAGGGCGCCGGTCTCGTTCGCTCCAAGCGCGGCGTGGGCGGCGGGTACGTCTTGGCTCGAACTTCGGAGTCCATCACCTTGGCCGAAATCGTCGCGGCGGTCGATGGACCTATCGCAGCGGGCGACTTCGGCGAGCCCCACCAAGACGGTGCCTGCGATCACGAAGGACAGTGCGTTTTGTTGGGCGTTTGGGCCGATGTTGGCAATCACATGCGTGAGCATCTGGCGAGCTTCACGCTGGCCGATATGGTCGATCAGGCCCGGGGTGGCAAACCCGTGGCCCGCACCCACAGCGGTTGACTCGCCGCTACCAAAGCCCCGCCGGCGAGGATCCCGAAGGGCTTGAAAACTCTTTTACCTCGTGGTAAATTAGTAAGGCGTCTATAGGAGAAATACCCGGCCGAGGACGAATGAACTTTGTACCCCCCAAAGACAAGGAGATGCCAGTGGAGACGACCCCCCGCCGATCCGCCGTGAACACCAACGACATGTTGGGTCTTTTGATGCGTGACCTGGACCGTTACCCCATGCCGAACTACGACGAACAAGTTGAACTCGCCAAACGCGTCACCGCCGGTGACGAAGAGGCCAAGAAGCAGATGGTCGCCGCCAACCTTCGCCTGGTCCTGCACTGGGCCCGGCGTTACCAAGACCGTGGCGTCGAGATGGTTGACCTCGTTCAAGAGGGAACCTTTGGACTTTTGCGCGCAGTGGAGAAGTTTGACTGGGAGCGCGGCTTTAAGTTCTCGACGTACGCCACGTGGTGGATCCGTCAAGCGTTGCAGCGCGCGGTTCAACAGCACGGTCGAACAATCCGCATTCCCTTAGAAGTCGGTGAACAGCTCCAGCGTCTCGAAGCCACGAGCGCCGAGTTGACCTCCCTGCTCGGACGCAAACCGACCGACCCCGAGCTCACCGAAGCGACGGGCATGTCCAAAGCCGAGCGCGAGAACCTCAAAGGACTCGCGGGCGTCACCGCCAGTCTTGATCAGCCCGCGTCCTCGGACTCGGCGACGACTTTGGGCGACCTCGTCGCGCCCAGTCAACACGACTGGGTGAGTGACATCGAACAGACGATGATGAACGACCAGTTGCACGGCGCACTGTCGAAGTTGACCGTACTCCAGCGTGACGTCTTAACCCTGCGCTTTGGCTTAAACGGCGCGACGCCCCTGTCACTGCAAGCGACCGCGACGAAGATGGATATCGGTGTGCGCCGGGTGCGCCGCGCGGAAGATGAGGCCCTCGCGATCTTGCGCGACGACTCCAACGTCCTCGCCGCCCACGAGGTCGCTTAGAGCCCGAGAGTCGAAGGGACGAGGGCCGCGAGGTCCTTGGGCAGGGCGGCCTTCGTTTCGACGCGCTCGTCGCTTCGCGGATGGCGAAACGCCAACGACGTCGAATGCAAGAAGACTCGCTCGTCCTCGAGTCGCGCGTCGCGTCGATGCCCGTAACGAAGGTCATTGACGATTGGATGACCAATGGTTGCCAGGTGCACGCGGATCTGATGGGTGCGACCGGTCTCGAGCCGTAGACGCAACAGTGTCGCGGCGTGGGGCTTGTCGAGGCGAGCGATGACTTCGTAGCCGGTTCTGGCGTTTCGCCCGTCCGATCGCACGACCATCAAGGTGGGGGTGCGCGCGGAGCGACCAATTGGCGCATCGACCAGCCCGCGCTCGTCGCTAACGTGACCTTCCACGAGCCCCAGGTACGTTCGCTCCATCTCTCGTTCGGCGAGTTGGCCGCTGAGCGAGAGAAGTCCCTCGGGAGTCTTGGCGACGACGAGGAGGCCCGAGGTTCCCTTGTCCAGACGTTGAACAATGCCGGGCCGTGAGGGTTCACAGAGGCCCTCGACACTGAGTCGGTGGATCTGGGGATAGCGCGACAAGAGTCCGGCCACCAAGGTGCCCTCGCGCTGTCCCGCGCCAGGGTGCACGACCTGACCGGGGGCTTTATTCACCACGACAAAGTCCTCGTCATCGAGGACCACGTCGACCGCGACCGACGCGTCGGGGCTCACGTCATCGCTCGGTCTGGGCGGCAGCACCGCCGCGAGACGTTGACCCTCTTCGAGAGGCGTCGAGGATTTGAGGACCACCTTGTCATTGACGCTGACCGCGCCGCTGGTTAACACGTCGTGGGCCTGGGCACGAGAGAGTCCGGTCAACATCGAGAGCACACGGTCGATGCGCAGATGGTGAAGGGAATTCGGCACGATCAGGTCAAGCATCTCGCCATCGAAGGCGTCGCGGCCATCGGACTCACTCACCGCGCCACCAACTTGTCACCTCGCAAGGCGACCACCATCAAAACGACAAAGCCGGCGGTGATCGCGACGTCGGCCAGGTTAAAGACCGGAAAGGACGAAACGGCGATGAAGTCCGTCACCCGGTGCGGCGAGGCCGCCAGCCGATCGATCACGTTGGCCAGTCCCCCGCCAATTAAGAGGCCAAATCCTACGCCCGGTGCTCCTCGCCGGGCGTTCACGCCCACGAGCACCACCGCGAGGGCCACGACGACAGTGGCGATCGTCACCACCAGAGGTCCCGAGCGATCGAATGAAAACGACACGCCAGTGTTGTACTGAAGCCGCCACCAGAGGAATCCCGCGACGTGAACGGCGTGCGTGGCCAGGACCCGTCGCGCCCATAACTTGCTCAACGCATCGAGGACGGTGACCACGAGGGCCACGATGATAACCGTGTAGTTGAGCCGAAAGGCTAAACGCTGGCGCGACACGACACGCAGGTAAACACCGGTAACTGCGCGCGAAGTCGGGGCTGGGAGATGGCTTCATAGCATTCGTCGCATCGACCGTAACTGCCATCGTCAATTCGAGAGAGGGCGACATCAATCTCGTCAATCTTGACTCGAAGCGCCGTGGCGTAGTCCTTCAGTTGATCGCGCTGAATGTCCGAGGCGACACTGCTGCCATCCTCATCGTCGTACTCGAGGCGTTCGCGGTCAACCAACATCTCGTTGGCTTCAGACTCACTCACTGAAATCTGTGCGTTAGTGGCCGCGCGGGTCACCAGCAATAGTCCGCGCAACTCCTCCAAGAAGGCCGTGTCGTTGGCGTAGGGTTTCGAATGCATTTTACGTTCCAGCGTCTCTTGACGCTTGCGCTCTTCGGCGTCGCGGCGCTCTTGACGCTTGCGCTCTTCGGCGTCGCGGCGTTCGATCTCGCGTAGTTTGCGCAACTTTTCGGCTTCGATGGCTTTGCGTTTGGCCTCGATGTCGCGTTGCTTCTTCGCCTCAATCGCGGCCTTCTCGCGCGCCTTTCTCGACACTTCGCGCTCTTTAGCGGCAATCTTGGCCTTCGCGTCGTGTTCCTTTTTCGCCTTCGCGACAGCCTGGGCCCGAGCCTTTTGCGCGGCATTCTTCTCCTTGGCTCGCGCGCGGGCCTTCAACTCGCGATCCTTTTTTGCCTTGGCGAGCGCCAGTGCTCGCTGACGGGCCAACGCCTTTTGGACGGCGGCCTTCGTTCGAATCTCTCGGTCCTTTTTTGCCTTGGCCAGCGCCAGCGCCTTCGCCCTCTTCAATGCGACGGCCTTCTGGGCCGAACTCAAGACCTTGGTCTTTTTGGCCGGCGGTTTCTTGGCCGGCGATTTACGCGTCGGCACTTTCTTGTTCGGCAATTTTTTCGTTACTTTCTTCATGGGTCGCTTCTTGCTGGGCGATTTTTTCGCCGACGACGAGCGCGCGAGCGATTTCTTGGCCGGCGCTCTCTTCACGACCTTTTTCGTGGGTCGCTTCTTGCTGGGCGACTTCTGAGCGCTCTTCTTAACGAGGCTTTTCGACGCACTCTTCGCCACCGCCCCCTTCTTGGTCGGGGCTCGCTTTACAGTCTTCGTGTTCGTCGGCATGCTTAACTCCTCGGGTTCCTAAGAACAAGTGCCCGACGACACTAGCAGTCGAAGTGCGAGTTACTGACGTTCGTCGCGAGAAGGCTGATCAAATTTCAGAACTTGACCGATGGTGGGCGGAGACGACGCCGGCGCGGGCGCGGGCGGCGGGGTTTCCAAGGGGCGCGGTGTCACCGTGGGTCGCGACGTCGACGCCGAGGGCGCCGAGGGAGCCGAGGGAGCCGGCGCACTCTGACGAGCACCACCCGCCTGCAGCGAGGTCTCCACCCAACGCGTGAACTCCGCAAGGACCTGAGCGATGCGTGCGCGCTCCGCCTGAAGTTGATGACCCAGCGTGTCCACGTCTTCACTCAAACGTTGCTTGAGCCCGTTGAGTCGGTTTACCTCGTCTTCGGCCCGACTCCGCGCTTCGGTGACGATCTCGCGCGCGCGTTCTTGGGCGGCGACAGTAAATTCGCGCGCCTTCGCTTCGGCTTCTTGCTGCGCCTGATCGATAAAGCGCTGCGCGAGGGCAATCATCGACGTCACCTGTTCGGCGTCGGCCGCGCCGCCTGCGCGAATCGCGGGCGCGCTGGGTGCGCTGGGCGCGCTGGGCGCGCCACCGCCGCGCGCATCGAGTTGGCTAATTCGTTCCGCGGCCTGTCGAAGCTGTTGTCGCTGCTGGTGAGCGAGATCTTTGAGTTGACGAACCTCTAGCGAGAGTCGCTCCAAGAACTCGTCGACTTCGTCAACGTTGTAACCCTTGAGACCGACCTTAAAGGCCACCGAATCGATAGCGTCTAGTGCCGAAAGTGCGTTGTCCGTGCTGTCCATGCAGCCACCCTACTGCGCAAGGCGCGGGACGGCCGGGGATTTACAAACTAGATAATGACGTTGATCACCTCGAGCGCGACCACGGCCACCAGCACCGAGAGGTCGATGCCGACGCCCCCCAAATTCGGACGGGGCAGGATGGATCGCAAGGGTCGCAAGACCGGTTCGGTGAGCCGCGACAAGACGCGCTTGGTGGCGGCCAGCGCGCCGTCGTGATTCGTGCTCGGCAGCCAACTCAACAGGGCCGCAATAATCAAGATCCAGATGTAGAGCGTGATGATGTCATGTACGAGAGTCATGCCTGGTCATAAGCGCGATAGTTCGCCGCGCGCAGCCGCTCTTTCATCTCGGCACTGACGTGCATGCCCTGGGGGCTCACAAGATAGACACCACGAATCAGCATTTCAATTTTGGCGTTCAGCGCGTAGGCGGTGCCGGCCGTGAAATCCACCAGTCGTCGACCAAGTCCCGAGTCGACGTCCAACGTCGTTAAGACGACCGCCCGATTCGCGCGCAGTAGATCGGTGATGCGTCGTGAGTCGTCGTAATTGCCCGGAGCGACCACGGCCACATCACGCTCTTGGGAGAACGACGAAAGGGGCCGCGACGCATTCGGATTCGCGATGGGTCGAATGCGTGTCGAGCCGTTCTCGCCCTCAAGCACGGAGATCGAGCTCGTGCGCCTTGGCGCGGACGAGACCGGCGCGCGAAAGGGTGACGGGTTGGCCGGCTGAGTGGGAAAGGTCCGAGCGACGGGCGCCGGGCTGGGCGACCACTCGGGTTCGACCTCCTCGGGCTGGTCGGAAAAGGGTCGTGGCGAGTTGCTCGGCCCGTACTCGCCGTACTCGTCCTCAACGAGGCCGAGAAACCCCAGAAACCCTCGTAACTTTTCTTTCATCGACTTCTCCTTGGCACCGGTGCCCAGAACTATGTTAGGCCAGGCGCCCCTCGCTCGACCGAGGACCAAAGAGCGCACGGCCCAGACGTACTTCCGTGGTACCCAGTTCACAGGCCAGCTCTAGATCGTCACTCATACCCATCGAGCGCTCGCGCAGGTCCCACTCCTCGGCCAGCGCATTCGTCGCCAAAAAGGCCTGTCGGGTCGCCTTTTCACCCTGCGGCGCGACCACCATGAGCCCGCGCACCTGTAGTTCCAGTGCTCTCGCGCGTCGCACGATCTCTCCGACGTCGCCGGGCGCGACACCGTTGCGCCCGGGATCGTCGCCAAAGTCCACCTGGACGTCGATGACCTGGCCCGGCGAGAGCGCGGCGATCTTTTCGAGTTCTTTGACGCGCGCGACGCTGCTGAGTACGTCAGCGCATCGCACGGCGCGCGTGATCTTATTGGACTGCAACGGGCCTAAGAAGTGCCACGAAGCCGTGAAGGCACTCATCGCTCGTCGCTTCTCACAGAGTTCGTCCACGTAGTTCTCACCAATGCTCGTCAGGCCCAGCGCGAGCGCCGCCGCCACGTGGGTCACGTCAAAGGTCTTGGTCACCGCGACCACGCGTACACTTCGCGCGTCACGTCCGCTGCGTTCAATTCGATCGCGCACGCTCGCCAGATTGGCGCGCACGCGCTCGAGGAGCTCGTCGCTAGCGGAGGAAGCTGGGGAGATCGTCATCGCCACCGACGTCAAAGAAGTCGTCGCCGGTGGAGGTGAAGATGTCACTGCGCGGACCCTCGGTCATTGACGGCTGACTCGACGTGACTTTGGGGGCACTTTGATCGAATCCGGCGGCGATCACGGTCACGCGCACCGTCTCGCCGATCGAGTCGTCGATCACGCTGCCGAAAATGATGTTCGCGTCGGGGTGGGCCACCGAGTGAATGATCTCCGCCGCTTGGGTGACTTCGCTCAAGGTCACGCCCGAGCCGCCCACGATGTTCATCAAGATTCCGCGCGCACCATCGATGGAGGCTTCGAGCAGTGGCGACGTGATCGCGGCGCGCGCCGCGTTGACGGCCCGGCCCTCGCCCGTCGAACTACCCACGCCCATAATGGCCGTACCGGCGTTGCGCATAATGGTGTTGACGTCGGCGAAGTCGGTGTTAATGAGCCCCGGCACGGTGATCAGGTCAGTGACGCCGCGCACCGCAGAGAGCAAGACGTCGTCGGCGATCTTGAAGGCGTCGAGCATCGAGGTGTCGGGTGCCGTGACCGAGAGCAATCGGTCGTTGGGAATCACGATCAAGGTGTCCACCTTGTCGCGCAGGGACTGAATCCCCTTCTCGGCCTGGGTCGCTCGACGCTTGCCTTCGAAGGCGAAGGGGCGGGTTACCACGCCGATGGTCAAGATGCCCAGGGCGCGCGCAATCTCGGCCACCACGGGCGCGGCGCCGGTGCCGGTGCCGCCCCCTTCCCCGGCCGTGATGAAGACCATGTCGGTGTCTTTCAACGCCTCTTCGATTTCAGCGCGGTGATCTTCGGCGGCCAGTCGACCGACTTCGGGGTCGCTCCCGGCGCCCAACCCGCGCGTGAGATCACGGCCGATGTCAATTTTGAGATCCGCTTCACTGAGCAACAGCGCTTGGGCGTCGGTATTAGCGGCGATGAATTCGATGTTCTTCAGACCCGAGGTGATCATTCGATTCACCGCGTTCGCGCCGCCACCACCCACGCCAATTACTTTGATTACGGCGTGGTAGTTGCTCTGATTAAGACTCATGGGCTCCCCTTGGCTATGTATCCATTGTTACCGCCTTCGCGGGGGCGGCGTCGCGAACAGTCACTGAAGGCTAGTCAGTGCCTACATCATGGTCAAATGACCCCTATTTACGACGTGGTCGGTGGCGTCACCGCCAACTCGTCGGGTACCGTCACGTCAACGACGTCGCCCGGCACGAGGGTGCTGTGCGCGATCACCGATGCGATGGCAACGAACTTGGCGTGCAGGTTGGTCGCGGGGCCGAGGATGAAACTGACCGGCGTGCTCATTTGCAGCGTGACGTCGCCCTGCGCGTTCTCCGAGATCACCGAGACCTGAGAGCTGAAGGCCCGGGGCAACTGGCTCGCCACGTACGCGGCGCCCTTGCCGGCGCGCGCGTAGGGCCACGTAGGGCCGGTGGGGTGCAGGTACTGGAGTGTTGGCAGATTTTCCGTGAGTGGGGCGGGACCGAGCTCGCGCCCCGTGTCGTCAACGAACTCGAGCACGTGCTTGGCCGTATAGGCGACGGCGACGGCGACACTTTCGTGCACACTCACCACGACCGTGTTCGGCCAGTGCTTGGTGACCGTCACGGCGTTGATCCACGTGAACGAGGAGAGATTGCTCTTGACGGTGGCGCCGTTCACGTCAATCATCGCCGGATGGCTCGCCAGGCCCGAGGCCGCGAGCACCGCCGACGAGGACTCGTGACGCAGCCCCACAAACGTGACGTGTTGGACCCGCAAGAACGACTGGTGCAGGGTCCACTGCGCGCCGAAGGCGAGCGCCGTCACGAGCAGCCCGACGCTCAGGGTCCACTTGGTCAAGCGGCGAAGTCGCCGTCGAGGACGCCGCAGCGCTTCGCGCCCTTCGCGCTGTTTGGGCGCCGGCCGTTGCGACGCGCGCGCCGGCGCGCCGGCGAGCGTGTCCCGGTGGCGACTCACGGCGTCACGCCAAAGCCGACAAATCGATGCTCGGAGATCAGCGAGATGCCCGAATTCTCGAGCACCCGTTCACGCACGAGATTCATCAGTGCGTAGACGTCGTCGGCACTTCCCCCGGGCTGAGCTTGGATGAAGTTCGCGTGCTTGTCACTGACCGAGGCACTGGCGTGGTGAAGTCCCTTGCATCCGGCCGCTTCGATGAGGCGCGCCGCGTGGTCGCCGGGAGGATTGCGAAAGACGCTGCCGCCATTGGCGCCCCCGGGTTGGTGTTCGCGGCGCCAGCGGACCACGTCGCGCACGCGCTCTTCTGACGTGGTCGCCTCCCCGTGGGCCAGCGCCAAGGTCACCGACAGCACGAGGTCCCCGCGTGTCACTGCGCTCGTTCGATACCCGAGGTGCAGATGCTCCTTCGACCACGTCGTCACGTCCAGGTCGTGCCAGATCGTGGCGCCCTCGATCGAACTCGCCATGTCCGATCCGTGACCGCCCGCGTTCATCGCCACCGCACCGCCAAAGGTACCCGGCACCCCGACCGCCCACTCGAATCCGACCACGCCCTCACGAGCCAGCCGACGCGCCGCGATCGGCAGATCGAGTCCGGCGCCCGCATCCACGATCACCCGATCACCTTCATCGTGCCAGTCCAACATGGCGAGCTCGTCCGTGAGGTGCACCACGAGCACCTCGTGCTCACCGTCTTGCACCAGTAAGTTCGAGCCGTTACCCAGCGCGACGAGTTCGAGCCCGCAGGCCCTGATCGCTGGGGCGAGTTCGCCGAGATCTCCGAGCGACGAGAGCGTGATGAGAAGTCGCACACTCCCACCCACTCGATAGGTGGTGCGTGCGCCCAGGGGCGCGTGTTGCACGGCCCGTGGCCCCGCGAGAACAACGAGGTCGTCCAGGGCACTCACGTCAGTCCGCCGGGAAGTTCGTCGATGAGCGAACCGACGTCGCCCGCGCCGAGCACGAGAATCACGTCACTGTCGCTCGCTAATTGCTCGAGCGCCTTCAGGACACCGGCGAACTCGGCCCGGTACGTCGTGTCGAGCGACGAGTCGTAGTGCACCAGGGCGTCCGCCACGAGCTCACCGGTGACCGAGGTGGGATTGGCCTCGCCGGCGCTGTAGAGATCGGTCACCACGACGTGACGCGCCCCTCGAAAGGCCGGCGCGAACTGCTCGACGAGCGCCAGCGTGCGAGTGACCCGATGGGGTTGAAAGACCACCGTCACCCGCTCGTAGCCGGCCGCGCGCGTCGCCTCGAGCGTCGCGGCGATCTCGCCGGGCAGGAGCGCGTAGTCCTCGTAGACGTCGACGCCTCGCCACGCGCCTCGGTACTGGTAGCGCCGCGGCGCGCCCACGAAGTTCGAGAGCCCCGCGACGACGGCCTCGCTCGAGAGTCCGAGCGTGCGGGCCAACCCCGCCACCACCGCCGCGTTCGCCACGTTATGGGCGCCCGTGACGCGCAGCGTGATCGACAACGACTCACCCGGGCCACTCAACACGAACGAGGCTCGGCGACGTTCGAGCTCGACCTTGCTCACCCGCCACGCGACGCCCTTCGACGTTCCCACCCGTACGACCTCTCGCTTGAGGCTTCGCACCACGCGAGTGGCGCCCGCGTCCTCACCCCACACCACCACCGGCCCCGCCGTGCGAGTGATCAGGCCGCCAAAGGCCGCCTCGAGGGCGTCGAGGGTGCCGTAGTGATCGAGATGGTCGGCTTCGACGTTCAAGAGCCCCAGCGCGAAGGGCCGCAGCTCGCCAAAAGTGCCAAAACTCTCGTCCAACTCGGCGATGAGATCGCCCTGGCCCCAGTGGCCGTTCGCGCCCACGCCCAGGACCGGGGCGCCCACGAGCCACCCGTCATCTCGACCGGCCGCCAAGGAGACCTGCACCATCATCGACGTCGCCGTGGTCTTGCCGTGCGTGCCCGCCAGGCCGATCACCCTCTTCATCGTCGCCAACTCGTTGAAGGCGTCCGCACGAGTCACCAGTCGTGCGCCATTGGCCCGTGCCGCCACCACTTCGACGTTGTCGGCGGCTACCGCCGGTGACCAGGTCAGCACGTCAACGCCCTCGACCTGGCTCGCGCGGTGACCGACGAAGGTGCGAACGTGATGATCGCGCAGCTCTTGTAACACCAACGAGTCCACCGCATCGCTGCCGCTCACCGAGGCGCCCATTTCCGCCAACAACAGCGCCAGGCCGCTCATACCCGCGCCCCCCACGCCCACCACGTGCACGTGTGGATGGGCGTCAAAACTGCTCACGAGCTCGCTCGAACTTCCAGAATCACCGCGGCGATGGCCTGGGCCGCACCGGGGTGGGCCAGCGTCCGCGCACCGAGCGACATCGAGCGCAGCGTGGCGGGCTCGGCCACTCGCTCCAAGAGCTCTTCTAAGGCGGCGCCGGTGCACTCGTCGTCACGCAGCAACACCGCGCCCCCGGCGCGGACCACGGCGTCGGCGTTCTTCGCCTGGTGATCGCCCGGCGCGTTGGGCAGTGGCACCAAGATCGAGGGAATGGCGAGCGCCGTGAGTTCCGCGACGGTGCCGGCACCAGCGCGGCAGATGGCGACGTCACTCACGCTCCAGAGTTCGACCATGTCGGCGAAGGCGATCACTCGATAGTCAAGTCCGCTGGTGGCGAGAGTTCGCGATCGAGTGCCGTCGTAGTCTCGCTGGCCGGTGACGTGCAGAAGTGCTCGATCTCGGCGCGACACCCACCTGGTCGCGAGATCGCTCACGGCCTCATTCACGCGCGACGAGCCCAGCGAACCGCTCATCACCACCACCACGACGCGCTCGGGGTCAATGGGTGGCGTGGCGGCACGCTTGGCCCTGAGACGAGCCTCGTTTGAACGATCGACGTGTTCGATGGATGCGCGAAGCGGCGCGCCGGTCACCACGTCCTTCTCTCCACTCGAGCTAAAGGCGCAGCACCGCTTCGTGGCGTAGTGGGCAAAGAGTCGCTGAACCGCGCCGGGGGTCGCGTCGAACTCCACCAGTACCAGAGGAATGCGCCAACACCTCGCCGCAAAGGACACCGCGAAAGAGGCGTACCCGCCCACCGACACCACCACCGAGGGGCGCCAGCGTTTCACCAACACCAACGCCATGAACAGCGCCGCGACCAAGCCCGACGCCGCGGCGAGGTTGCGCGCCACGTCAGCCACCCGAGGCGATCGCACCAGGCCGCGTCCCGGCAACAAGGTGAGCGCGACGTCGCCCCCGCCGAGCAGTCCGCGCTCTTGCCCGCGACGACTACCCACGAAACGAAGTTCCTCGGATGTGACGCCCAGCTGGCGAAGGGCCTCTTCGATCGCCTGCATCGGAAAGACGTGTCCTCCGGTCCCGCCGCCCGTGATGATGACGGGACCGCGCACTAGTAGTCCTGTCGGTAGCGGCGCGCGACGGGTTGACGTTCAATCGGACGGGCCGGGCGCGCGCGCTCGACGGTCTCGCGAAAGTTCGTGAGGCGGTACTCGCGGATCGTGAGGTCGCCGCTGCGACTTCGATCGTGGGCGATGTTATAGAGCAGTCCCACCGCGGCCAGTTCGGTGATCAGTGCCGTGCCGCCGTAGGAGAAGAACGGCAACGGCACCCCGGTGACGGCCCACCACCCCAGCACCGAAGAGATGTTGATCAACGCCTCGGCGCAGATCCACGTCGTGATGCCCACCGCCACCAGTTGATAGACCTGGTTCGAGCAGCGCTGAGCGATGCGCACCGACACCATCAAGAACGCCACGAACAGAGCAATGACCGCCAACGCACCGATCAAGCCGAGCTCTTCGCCGACGATCGTAAAAATGAAGTCAGTGTGCGGGTTCGGCAGTAACCCCCACTTCTCGCGACTGTGGCCGAGTCCTAGACCCGTCACGCCCCCGGCGCCCAAGCCGATGCGCGACTGCAAGAGCTGATAGCCGCTCCCGAGCAGATTGGTGTTGGGGTGAAGAAACGAGAAAAAACGCTTGGCGGAGTAGGGCTTCACCAGCACGTAGCCACCCACGGCGACGGCCGCCAACACCAGCACCCGCAGGAGCAGTCGAGAAGAGAGGCCGGCCACGGCCAACATCGAAAAGCAAATCATCATCACCACCGACGCGGTACCGATGTCGGGTTCGAGCACGATCAAGCCACAGCCCAACCACACGGGTGTCGTCCAGATCACCAGCTGTCGCCAATTGTTCAGCTCGTCATGGTGGTGTTGGACCAACCACGCGATGAAGATCACCGTGAAGAGTTTGAACAGCTCCGAAGGCTGCAAGTCAATCACGTGAAGATTGAGCCAACGTTTTCCGCCATTCGTGGTGACGCCGACGGCCTTTACCGCGAGCAACAGCACCAGACCTGCGACGATGAGCAAGGGGGCACTGCGAACGAGGCGCTCGAGGCGTACGCGCGCCGCGCAGTAGAGCGCGAAGACACCCAAACAGAGGTACGCCCCGTCGTGGGCCATGATCGAAAAGGCCGTGCCGTTCGCGGCCTGGCCCTCACTCGCGGAGGCGACGAAGATCGTGCCAAAGATGACGAGCACCGTGGTGACCACGAGCAACGCGCGCCCCGTGGCACTGCCGCGCGGCAGCGGCTGGACGAAACCTCGCAGAGGCTGACGCGCTGACACTCAGACCACCTTGGCGATCTTGAGAAAGTCGCCGTAGAAGATGCCCAGGCCGAGCATCGCCACGAGCCCGGCGAGTATCCAGAATCGAATGAGGACCGTGGTCTCGGGCCAACCGCGAAGTTCGAAGTGGTGGTGAAAGGGCGCCATGCGAAAGATCCGACGGCCGAAGATTCGAAAACTGACCACTTGGAGAATCACCGAGGCGGTCTCGGCGACGAAGAGTCCGCCAATGATCACGAGCAGCAGGTCCAGGTTCATTAACAGACAGAGCGCACCCAGGCCCGTGCCGACCGCCAAGGAGCCGGTGTCACCCATGATGATTCGAGCGGGTGCCGCGTTCCACCAGAGAAAGCCGAGGCACGCCCCGACCAGTCCTACCGCGACGAGTCCGAGGTCGAGCGCCGCGTGCAGTTGGTAGATCCCGAAGTGACGAAACTGCCAGTAGCCAATGATCGACAACACCCCAAAGCAAAACGTGGCCGAACCGGCCGCCAAGCCGTCGAGCCCATCGGTCAGATTCACCGCGTTGGACGTGGCGATGATGACAAAGACCGCCAGTAGGAACCAGCCCGTCGCCGTCAAGTTCCACCCGGGCAGCGAAAACCGAGTGAAGGAGAGATCGGTCGAGGTGTGCACCCACGAAAGAGCCAGCAACGCAAAGACGCCCGCGATCACCAGTTGACCGATCAGCTTGCCCAGCTTGTTCAGACCTAAGTTGCGGGCGTTACGAATGGCCAAGTAGTCGTCCATGAAACCTAAGAGCCCCGAAGCGACCATGACCAGCACCGCCAAGACGCCCGCGCGCGTGAAGCCAATCGACGTACCGACGTGGCCCATGAGGTAACCGAGCACGCCAGCCAGCACGATGATCACCCCGCCCATCGTGGGTGTGCCCGCTTTGTGATGATGGGTCGAGGGACCGTCTTCACGGATCTGCTGGCCGAGGGAGCGCGCCCGCAAGAACCTCATCCACAGTGGCGTGAGCAGTAACGAGCAGAGGAATCCGACCCCGCCCGACTCCATCAGACTCAACATGGCGACCTCACTTCAACAGCTCTTGAACTACGACACGGTCATCGAAGGGAAGCACGAGGTCGCCCACCGTCTGGGTCGACTCGTGGCCCTTGCCGGCGATGACCACCACGTCGCCCGTCTCGGCGCCGGCGAGTGCCTGCGCGATGGCCGAACGACGGTCGACGTCACGAACGACCTGGGCGCTTGGCGCCACGCCCACCATCACGGCATCAATGATGGCATCTGGCGCTTCGGTGCGGGGGTTATCCGACGTGACGACGGTGAGATCCGACAAGGTCGACACGACACGGCCCATTTCGGGCCGCTTGGCCCGATCGCGATCGCCTCCGGCCCCAAAGACGGTGATCATTCGCCCGCCGGTCTGAAGGAGTCGCACGTCGCTCAAGAGTCGCTGCAAACCCTCGGGCGTGTGCGCGTAGTCGACGATGACGGTCACGCCGTTGCCGTAGAGCACGTCGAACCGGCCGGGAATTGACGCGACTTCACCCATGGAAGCCGCCACCTGCTCATCGCTGGCGCCCAACGTACTCATGATGGCCATCGCGAGCAAGGCGTTATCGACGTTGTAGTCCCCGACCAGCGACGAGTTGACCAAGTGGCCGCGCCAAAAAAAGGTCGACCCCTGCAGTGTGGTCTCGACGTCCTTCGCGTCACCGCGTGAGACTCGCGTCACCGGCAGCGCGGTCATCTCGGCCAGGCGCTGGCCGTAGGGGTCGTCGATCCAGATCACGGCGCGCTTCGCGTATTCGATCGTAAAGAGGGAGGCCTTGGCCAGAAAATACTGTTCCATCGTCCCGTGATAGTCGAGATGTTCGTGACTGAGATTGGTAAAGGCGGCGACACAAAACCGCAGGCCTTCGATGCGGCGCTGATCGAGCGCGTGACTCGAGACCTCGATGGCCACGAGTGAGTCGGGCGTCGTGGAGTTGAAGTGACCCACGAGGGTGGCGAGCGTGCGATAGAGCTCGGGCGCCGCGGGCGTCGTTCGCTGGTTCGTCAAAGTGCCGATACTGGCCGCGTTCCACGAGAGCGCCCGGGCCAACGAACTCACCAGTGTCGTCACACTCGTTTTGCCGTTGGTACCGGTCACCGCGACTAACTTGGCCCTGGTTTCTGGGTGAGCGACGATGGCGGCGCTGGCGTGCGCGAGTAGCGCACGCAGTTGCGAGGTCGGCACCACCACGACGGGTACCGTGGCGTTGATTGGCCGATCGGACACGACAGCCAGCGCTCCACGGCCGATCGCGTCCTTGACGAACGCGGCCCCGTGCTGGCGCGTACCGGGCATCGCGAAGAAGAGCGTGCCGGACTCGCACTCACGCGAGTCGATCTCGACGCGCGAGACTTCCAGGCTGCTCGTCGAGACGTCAAGGGAAAGATCGTCCAGGATGTCGCCCAGCTGCATCACGTCACGTCCGAGGAGATACTGGCGCCCGCGCCCGTGAGGGGTTTTTGTTCAACGCCAGTGGAGGGAATGCCGTAGTGATGCAAGGCGTAGGACATGACCTCTTGGAAGACCGGCGCCGCCACGGTGCCGCCGAAGATGTCCGACTCGGGACGCTCGATGACCACGATCATCGAAAGTACGGGATTGTTCGCGGGCGCGAATCCGACGAACGTGGCGTTGTAGTTGCCCGTGAGTAGTGAGTCGCGTCCGGGGTAGGGCATCGTCGCCGTGCCGGTCTTGCCCGCGACGCTGTAGCCCGGAATGATGGCGTTGGTCCCGGTACCGTCCAACACCACTTGTTCGAGCATCTTGACCATCGTGGCGTCCACGCTCTTTGAGAGCACGACGCGCTGGACACTCGACGCGGTGGCCTTCAGCGCTCCGTCGGCGTAGACGTAGCCGCGAACGAGCTTCGGTTCAATAAAAACGCCGCCGTTCGCGATGGCGTTGTAGGCGTCTAACACCTGGATCGCGGGCACGGCGTCAACTTGGCCGATGGGCAACGCCACTTGGTCGCTGGTGTACCAGTCGGTGGCGTTCACGAGCAGGCCCGAGGTCTCACCGGGATAGTCCAGCGAGGTGGTCTGGCCAAAGCCCATCCGCTCCACCTGGGCCAAGAGCCCCGCTTCACCCACGCGCGTACCCACCTCGTAAGTGCCGATGTTCGACGACTGGGCCAGCACCTCGGTCGCGGTGAGATGTTCCAGGCCGTGGCTTTCCGCGTCGTGAAAGAGTCGCCCACCCACCACCACTGAATTGGGAACCGAGAACACGGTGTTGGGCGTGATGAGACCGGCCTGCAAGGCCGCCGAGAACGTGACGACCTTAAAGACGGAGCCCGGTTCGTACGCTTGGGAGAACGCCAGGTTGTTGATCGTCTGCTGGACGCCCGCGACACCCACATTCTTACCCCACGTCGAAATCGGTCCGAGGACGCCCGCGGTGGTTTTGGTATTGACGAGCGACGCGTCGGCGAGAATCTCGCCAGTCTTTACGTCCATCACCACCGCCAAGCCCGTCAGTCCGTCGGAGGCCGAAAGCTCCCGGGCCAAGTCGCGCTCGGTGACGTACTGCAATGAGGAGTCGAGCGTCAGTTCTAGCCCGACGCCCGGTTTGGCTTTGCGTATCACCGTGGAGTGCGAAGCGGGCAGATTCACGCCCGAGGACGAGACAAACTCTCGCGTGATACCCGTCTGGCCGGCTAGTACTTTTTGATACTCGTACTCCAGGCCCGCCGATCCCGCGCCGGCCGCGTTGACCCCACCCAGCAGTGACGTCGCGAGCGTGCCATCAGGATACGTGCGAACCGAGGAGTTCTGCACGACGATGCCGGGGAACAACAGGGATGACACTTTGCGTCCATCGGTGAGATCGAGCTCGTTGTTCACGATGACGTAGCCGCTGTGCTCGGAGAGCAGCGAGGTCAACTTCGCCACGGGCACGTGAACCAGCGGGGACATGGCCCGCGCCTGACTCGCGGCGTTGGTGATCTGAAAGTCGTCGGCGATGACAATCGAGGTGGGACGCGACACCGCCAGCGTCTCACCGTGACGGTCGTAGATTCCGCCCCGAAGGGCGGTCGTTGTTAAGTCCTCTCGGACCTGAGCGATGGAGAGTTTGGCGTAGTGCGTGTGGTCAACCACCTGCAAGAAGAAAAGTCGAACGCCGAGCGCGCTAAAGGCCACCGCCAAGACCGCGCGCAGGAGAAGCAAGCGGCGCGATCCCCGAGGCTTCGGCGGGGGCGCGTTGTGGGCGACTCGGGTTCGACTGTGGGTCGAGGTCTGATGCGCACTCACCGAAGGGTCCTTGATGTTGCCGGTGCGTAACCCAAGGACTTCGGTAGTGGCAGGGGCGCATCAAGAGACGTCGAGGGTACTTGGGTGACCGACGTGGGATCCACCAGGTGCAATGCCCCGGCCTGCGTCGCAATCTGACTGGGCGCAGACAGATTGGTGAGTGATCCCACTTGCACCGCAAACGTTGACTGCTCTTGTAACAACTGGCTCTGCAGCGAGTGAATCTCGATCTGACGATTGGCTTCGACCATGCTGCCCGCGAGCGAGAGCGAGAGGGCGAAGACCACGATCAACGCCGACTTTCGCGACGTCGACGTGCCACGCCAACGTTGTGCGGCCACATCGCGCCGAGGGGCCCGCGCGCGATGAGACGGTGTGCGCGTGGAAGGAGTCTCGCGCCGGAGCGGTTTGCGGGTGTCGACGCGACGGGGAAAACTAATGACGCTCACGGCGCCACCTTTCGAGCGACCCGCAACCGAGCCGCGCGAGCGCGTGGATTGAGGGTGACTTCGTGCGTGCTGGCCAGTTGGGCGCTGGCCCGAAAGACCTTGACTCGCGCGACGGCGCCGCACACGCAGCCCAGTTCGGGCGAGCAACGGCACCCGCCGCTCTGTTGATCCGCCAGAAAGCCTTTCACGACCCGGTCCTCGCCCGAGTGGTACGAGATGACCGCGACAACTCCGCCGACGCTCAGCGCGTCCAGCGCCGCCGCGAGACCCCGCGTCAACTGGTCCTCTTCGTCGTTCACGGCTATTCGCAGGGTCTGAAAGACCCGGGTCGCCACATGGCCGCGGCGGCGCGCGGCCATGGGCACCGCGCGCTCTACCGCTTCGGTCAACTCGTTGGTGGTGATCGGCTGACGCTCAATGACTGACTTGGCGATTCCCCCGGCAAAACGAGTCTCTCCGTTCTTTCTCAACATTCGCGCCAACTCGTGCTGGTCCACGCGGGCGAGAAACTGCGCGGCCGCCTCACCCTTGGTGGGATCCATGCGCATGTCCAATGGCGCGTCGGCGCGAAATGAAAAGCCGCGACTCGACTCGTCGAGCTGATGAGAGGAGACCCCCAAATCCATCAACACACCCACGACCTCATCGCCATCGAGGAAGTCACTGTTCTCGCGAACGACGGCAAGTAAGTCAGCGAACGTGGCGTCGACGACTCGGACACGATCGCCAAAGACGCCCAGGCGTTCGAACGCCGCGGTGCGGGCCTCGGGATCGCGGTCGATGCCGAGCACCCGTAGCTGAGCGGCCGACTCGAGGATCGCTTCGGCGTGTCCCCCGCCACCCAACGTGGCGTCAACGATCACCCCAGCCGGCAGGCTGGAAAACAACTCGACGATCTCCTTCGCGAGTACTGGTTCGTGAAAACGGTCCTGGGCCATCCGCAGCCTTTCAATCGTGACAACGGGCGAGAGGGCGGAGGAGGTGTCTCGCCTCGCTGTCACGATTGCCAGGCTGCGCGTGGTCCGCGGCCGGTACTGCTGGAATGCTCCCTTCACTAGTCACTGCCCTGCTTAAAGATCTCTTCTGCGGCGTTGACCTTCTCCGCGTACGTCGCGGGGTTCCAAAGTTCGACATGATCGATGGCGCCCACCACCAACACGTCGCCGGCTAGCCCTCCGTACTCACGAATGGCCCCCGGCAGTGCGAAGCGACCTTGCTTATCAAACTCAACGTCAGAAGAGTTGGCCGACCAGTAACGGACCTGTTGACGTTCCGACGAACCACCCACGCGGCTTTGTTGGAGACGCTCGTCCATCTGTCGTGCGAACTCGCCCGGTGTCCACAACGCGACGCAGCCCTCGGTGTTCGGACTTAGATGACCGCCGCGCTCGAACTCGACACGGAACTTGGCCGGGAGGATGAGTCGACCCTTGGCGTCAAGCGTGTGCTGAAACTGACCCACGAACCCGAGCATCGCTGTCCCTTCGTGGGTTCACCACTTTCCCCCACTTCGTGACACATTACACCACTCTTCGCCACCTAGCGCCAAATTGACCAGTCCAGGAAGCATTTTATGGCCCTCAATGCCCCGGCCGGAGGGTCGGCCAAAGTGGAAGCCGAGGGGCTGAGCCCCAGAAGAGCTAAGGAACGATCTCGGTGGTCCTAAAGCGCCACGGGCTGCTCGCCAAGCGCAGGCGCGCGAGCATCTCTTGTGGAGCACTGAGATGGAGCGAGTCCAGGCCTTGGTGATCCAAAGCGTCGCTCAGACCCTCCGGAACCGAGGCGAGATACTCTACGACGTCATTCGTGGGTTGGAGGTGCAAAACGGTGGAAAGCAACACGCCTTCACGGACCCTCCACTGGGTCAGCCCGACGGCCTTTCGGCGGCCCACGAAGACCTCTCCGGGTCCGCGCCCCGCGAAGCAAACCATCCGAAATGCGGGATTCCCCTCGAGCGCGCCCGCGTGGACCGACACGGTTTCGCTCGTGTAGTGACGCAGTACGCCAGCCCACCACTCGCCGGCACGAATCGAACTGACGTGGACGTCGCTGGACCATCGCGGATCATTCGCCGGAATCCACCAATCGATCCACAGGTCATTGGGCCGAAGAAGAACGAGTCCCCCTCCGCCGCGGCGCCGGCGAAGTGACGTCGCTCCAAGCTTCGATACGTCGAGGACGCTCGGTGACTGATTGGCGCCCAGGACCAGCGTCGCGCGCGTCACGTGCGCGGTGATCATCGTGGCTTCCTCCTCGCCACGAAGAGAGCTGTAGTCGATAAGTTCTTCGAGCGCTTCGTTCACGACGCGCGAGGCAGGTACGGCGCCCAGAGTGGATCAGGATCGGGCACGTGTCGCCATCGCCACCAGGGTCCGTCGGGCACTCGAGGTAAAAAGTGCATTCGCCAACCCATCTCCTCCACGAGTCGGTCGCCCTTTTGCATGTTGTGCCGGCGACAGGCGGCCACCACGTTGGTCCATTCGTGACGTCCGCCGCGCGAGCGCGGCACCACGTGATCGATGGTGTCGGCGTGCTCCATGCAGTAGGCGCAGCGGTAGCTATCTCTCAGCAACAGTGAGCGGCGCGTCAGCGGCGGCGTTCGAATCTTCGTTGGCAATTTGACCATTTCGTGCAGGCGCACGATCGCTGGAATCTCCACCACGATGCTCGCGGATCGACAGACCTCGGGTTCGTCGGGCATCGCGATGGGCTCGGCTCGGCCCGCCAGCATCAACACGACGGCGCGACGCTGCGAGACCAATTGCAAGGGCTCAAAGGTAGCGTTCAGCAAAAGGACTCGCCCCACGAGAGGTACCTACGGTCCCACTCGTTGGCGACGTGACCACTGGGCGAACGTCACGACGTCGTCCACGCTCAGCAGTCGATTTGCCGAGCCATTGGCGGTGATCACACGAAAGTTCCAATACGCGTGGTCAGGCAGAGGGAGAAACGGAGCGTGTCGCCACCATTTGACCGCTCGAAGTCGCCACGCCGCACCGACCACTACTGGTGCCTGCGATGGATGCAAGAGAAGATGGCGCGTGAGTTGCTTGAGGTCAATCCCTCTCACGGCGCACCTCGCCATCCCACGAGCGCGGCACCGAGCAGTGGCCCGTTGAAGCCGAGCTGGGAGCGGCGGATCTCCACGTCGTGCGAATACGACATCATCGCCGTGGCCCGCGCCGATTTGTTCGCTTCGGCGAAGAACTCGTCACCGTAACCCAGCGCCACCGATCCGGCCACGAAACAGTGACGAAAGTCCAGCACCGAACTCAACATCCCCACCGCTCGACCGACCAGTTCACCCGTGCGCAGTCGCGTCGCCTGATCGGCCTGATCGGCCGGACGGCCGGTGCGTGACTCGATGGCCCAGCCAGACGCCTCCGCTTCAAGACACCCATACGCGCCACACGAGCACAAGGCGCCGTTGGTGACGACGTTGAGGTGACCCACGTGGCCCGCGTTGCCGGTGTCGCCGTCGAGCAGACGACCGTTCAAGACGAGTCCCCCGCCCACGCCAGTGGACACCACCATTGAAAGATACGACGTCACCCCACGAGCGGCGCCAAAGACCCCTTCGCCCAACGCGAGAGCGCGCGCGTCACCGTCCACGTGCACGTCGGCGTCGAGAGCGTCAGAGAGCGATCCCCGCAAGGGGAAATCTCGCCAGCAAGGAATGTTGAGCGGTGATACCGTGTCACCCCCACGCGTCATCGGTCCCGCGCAGCCCACGCCAATCACGTCAATTCGCTGATCACCTCGTACGCGCCGCGCCATCTCCACGAGCGCCTCAAACAGATCCGACTGATGTTCGGCGACGTCCAGTCGTGCACGGAGCGCTACGGCCCCATCGGGAGCCACGATCGCGGCTTCAATTTTGGTGGCTCCGATGTCGAGCGCTAGGCACGGAGACGCGCGGCGCGCGTCTCCGACGAGGGTCATTCGCTCTTATGGCGATGACGCGACAACCAGTCGCGGAGCGAACTGGTTCGAGGACCATAGTTCGCTTGGGCGTCGTCGCCCTGGCCGGAACTGGTGATGTCCCGCCAAGACGCGCGTCCCAATTTACGAGCGTTTCGCTCAACTACCACTGCGGAGATGAACATCAATGCCACACCCAGGAGTCCGAGAAGGACCGAGGCCGAAAAAAACAGGACCAAGATGGCGAGACCGGCGAGAAATCCCACGATGCCCCAGCGAACGCGGCGTCCACTGTGGGAGTAAATATTCGTCTCGCGGACGTTTTTAGCGAAACGGGGATCCTGCTTAGAGAGCGAGTCTTCTAGTTCGGCCAGGATCCGCTGCTCGTGCTCTGACAGAGGCATCGCGTCTCCTTCCGTTAGCCCTAACGGTACTTTATCCTTTGCCGCCCAACGTTCGCACGTCGCGTGAGCCAATTCCGTCGACTAGAAAGTAGAAAATCCCTAGGAGGCTCGTGGCTGGCGCATCACTCCACGTGGCGACGATCTGCACCGGCAACATCTGCCGCTCACCGATGGCCGAGGTCGCCATTAAACACCTCATCGCCGACGATGCCCTCTTGAAGGATGTCGTGGTCGTCACGAGCGCGGGCACGGCACGTTGGCACGTTGGCAGTGCGATGGACCCGCGCGCTCGCGCCGCCCTTGATCGAGCAGGCCTTCGTCTACCGGGTTCAGTGGCCGCCTACGCCGACGATGCGTACCTTGAGCGACAGGACCTCGTGCTCGTGATGACCCGTGAGCACCTTCACGAGGTCAAGGGCCGTCTCAAACCCACCGCCGAGGTCGTGCTCTGGCGCAACCTGCTCGAGCCGAGACTTGACCTCGACGTGCCCGACCCCTACTACGGCGACGAGCAGGAATTTGACGAATGCCTCGCCATGATTAGAGCAGGGGGTCCGCGTTTGACATCGGTACTTCATCAGCAACTTGGTGAACACTCGTACGAAGTTTGATCTCAGGAAGAGTGAGCGAGAGAAATATCGCGATAATGCCAAAGGGAATCGCCCAGAGGTAGACCTTCTGGATGGAGCTGGCGATCGCGTGCAAGATGATGCTCAGTTCCCCAGGAGGCAGTTTCTTCAAGAGCTCGGGGGTGAACGACGAGGGCGCAAGCCCCAGAATCGGTGAGCCGGCCACACCAAAGCCACTCGCTAACTGGTGGGGCAACTCGTTCGCGTAGAGCGCGCCAAAGACCGCGGTGCCAAAGGAGCCACCCATCGATCGAAAGAAGTTGGTACCCGCGGTCGCGGCGCCGATGTCGCTCGGCGCCACGGAGTTTTGCACCGCCGTCACCAGAATCTGCATCACGAGTCCCAGCCCCATACCGAGAACCAACATGTACAGCCCCAACACGACACTGGATGTACTGCCGTTGACGGTACTAAGCAGTATCAGTCCCACGGTCATGACCACGGTACCGAGGATTGGAAAGGGGCGGTACTTCCATCCACGAGATACCAGGAATCCCGTCACGATCGACGTCGTGAACAGGCCCGCCATCATCGGCAAGAGTCGAAGGCCCGACATCGTGGGCGAAGTCCCTCGTACATCTTGAAAGTACAACGGGAGAAAGACCAACGCGCCGTACATCGCAAAGCCGACCACGAAGCCAATCGCGGACGCCGACGAGAAGACTCGATTGGTGAACAGGTGGGGCGCCAGTATGGGCTCTTTCGAGCGCCGTTCAACGAAGACGAACACGACCGTTACCGCGAGGCCGCCGATCAACAGCGCCAGCGAGGGGGCACTCAGCCACGCCAGCGTCGTGCCCCCGAGCGACGTGAACAGAATCAACGCCGAGGCCGCGACCGTCAACACGAGAATGCCGGCGTAGTCAATGATGTGCTGCACGCGCTTTGCCGAGCTCGGCAAGACGGCGGCCGTCACGACGAGAGCTGCGATGCCCAATGGCAGATTGATATAGAAGATCCAACGCCACGACCAGTACTCGACAATGAATCCTCCGAGCAGCGGACCGAGCACCGTGGCGGCACCAAAGGTCGCGCCAAAGAACCCCGCGTAGCGACCGCGTTCTCGCGGTGAAACGACGTCGGCGATAATGGCCTGAGCTCCGACCATGAGCCCGCCCCCGCCCAGGCCCTGGAGGGCGCGAAAGATAATGAGCTCGACAAAGGTGTGGGAGAGACCGCAGAGCATGCTGCCGACGAGAAAGACGACGATCGCCGCTTGGAAGAAACTCTTTCGACCATAGAGATCGCCGAGCTTGCCCCACAGCGGTACGCTCACCGTGGTCGCAAGCAAGTACGCCACGACGACCCAGCTCAAGTGACTGGCGCCGTGCAGGTCGCCCACGATGGTGGGAAGAGCGGTGGCCACAATCGTGCCGTCGAGCGCGGCGAGCAACATGCCCATCATCAACGCGCCGAGGATGAAGTAGAGCTCTCGCTTCGTTATGGTGGCGATCGACGGCTCGCCCATCCCTGGTCCATCTGTCACGGCATATGCTCATTCGTCTCTTGTGGTGCAACAACCTTAATCGTGGGTCGTGGTGAATCGGCCCGCTTGAGTAGCCTTTTTTCATCACCGAAACCAAATCTTCGCGCGTTTCGTGGCTCCTTGACCACGAGTACAGCGCCGCCATCGGTTTGGCGGCCGGTGTCACCATTGCGCTGACGTGGTCGGCGGTTTTTTCTTCGTCGTACTTCTCAATCTTCACTTCTCACTCGGGCTCACACGTGTTGGCCGAGTTCGGCGTCAGTAGCGTGCACGACGTCATCATCAACGGACTCATGGCGATCTTCTTCTTCGCCATGGGTCTCGAACTTTCGAGAGAACTCTCGTCCGGTCTGCTCACGCGGCCCGAGCACGCGATTCCCCCGGTTCTCGGCGCCGCCGGTGGCATGTTGTTCACCGCACTCGGGTCGATACTTCTCGGTACGTTGTTGCACTCGGGCGCGCTTCGACGAGGTTGGGGTGTTCCAATGGCGACCGACGTGGCCTTCACCTTGGGCGTCCTCGCCATCGCGGGACGGCGCCTCGCACCGGAGATTCGGATCTTTCTCCTCACTCTGGCCATCACCGATGACGTCTTGAGCGTGATGGTGTTGAGTGTGAGTGGCACCACGCACGTGCGCCTCGACGGTTTGGCGGCGTTGATCGCGACCGTTCTCGTCGGCGTGACTATCTCCCGACGAGTGACGAGCGCACTGGCGAGCGTCGCGTTACTCGTCGCGTTGTGGATCTGCTTCGCCTGGGCCAACGTGGAGCCGGCGTTGGCCGGGGTGGTGGCCGGGGTTTTGGTATCGCCGCGCGCACCCTCACGTCCTCGACTCGAACGAGACGCCACTCGCCTTTCGGTTGGCCTCGTACTCCCGTTGTTCGCGCTCGTCGCGTGCGGCCTGCACTGGTCGAATCTCCAACTGAGCGGCGCCGTCGGCACGGTGGTCATTGGCACTCTGGCCATTCGTCTCGTGGGCAAAACTCTGGGCATCACTTCGGGCGTGGCACTCGCGAGAGGGTTGCACTTTCGACTCCCGGCATCGATCACGTGGCCTCTGGTGGTGACGACCGCGATACTCTGCGCGATCGGCTTCACGGTTCCCTTGCTCTTTGCGTCCAAGCTCTTTGGCGCGCAGAGCCCGCTGTACGCGGGTTACACCCTGGGTCTGCTCATGAGTTCTCTCGTGGCGGCACTCCTGGGCGGGGCGCTGCTGCGCCTACGCCGCGCCCCTGAGTAGGTTGAATCGAGGAACTATGAAGACGCGACTGACCGAACTGTTGAAGATCGAGCATCCGGTGATGTTGGCCGGCATGGGCGGGGTCTCGTACAGCACCCTCGCGGCAGCGGTGTCGAACGCCGGGGGCTACGGCTGCCTCGGCGCGTCGACCATGTCCAGTGAGCAGTTAGCGCACGAGATTGCCGCCACCAAGGCGTTGACGTCCAAGCCCTTTGGCGTCGACCTGCTGACGGCCTTTCCCGACACGCTCGTAGCGAATGTCGAACTCTTGATTGAAGGCGGTGCGAGCACCTTCGTCGCCGGGCTGGGCGTGCCACGTCACGTCATCGATCTCTGTCACGACCACGGCGTGCTCGTGATTTCGATGTGTGGCAAGGTCGAGCACGCCAAGCGGGCCCTCGACGCCGGTTGCGACGTCGTGGTCGCTCAGGGCACCGAAGCCGGTGGCCACACCGGCACGGTGGCAACGATGCCCCTCGTGCCGCTCATCGTGGACGCGATGGGCGGCGCCATTCCTGTGGTCGCGGCCGGCGGACTCTTTGACGGACGGGGGCTGGCCGCGTCACTCGCCCTCGGCGCCGACGGCGTGTGGATCGGCACCCGATTCATCGCGACGCCCGAAGCGCGCGCCATACCGGGTTTTCGCGAGAGCATCCTCGGCGCACGCGAGGACGGCACCGTCATCTCCAGGGCCTTTAGCGGCAAGACGATGCGCGTCATCAAAAATGACACGACCGAGCGCTACGAAGCCGACCCTTCGCTGTTAAAGAAATTCCCCGAACAGCTCTACGTCTCACATAAGGAAGGCACGTTCCATCTCGGCGGCGACGAAACCACCACCGGCATCGATCCGCGCCGCGAAGGGTACCCCGCGGGCCAAGCGGTCGGTGCGATCAACGAACTGGTGCCCGCCGGTGAACTCGTGCAACAGATGGTCGACCAGGCCGAAGCAATACTCGCGCGACTTTCGACGCTCTAACTCGTCGCGAGAACTCCCCGGCCACTCGCCGGTCTGTCGGCTCGCCCGAGCGCCCTAAGGTTGCGCCATGGTAACTACCAGTTCCCTTGAAGACACCGTCGTTTCCGTGATTCGAGGCGCTGCCAAACGAGTGACCGTCGCGAAGCGCACCGTGGCCGAGGTGCTGGCGAGCGCCTCGGGACACCTCACGACCGATGAGATCACGCTCGCGGTGCAGGAGCGCCTACCCGACGTCAGCCCTTCGACCGTGTATCGAATCTTGGAAGAGTTTGAAGAACTCAACATCGTCGTGCACGCCCACTTGGGCCAACACGCGGCCGTCTACCACTTGGCCGGCGCGGTGCACGGCCACTTGACGTGCGAAGACTGTCACGCGACGTTCGAGATTCCGGCCGCCCACTTTGACGCACTCAGCAAAAAGCTACTTACGACGTACGGCTTTCGCCTCGATCGACACCACGTGGCGCTGTCGGGCGCGTGTGCGTCGTGCCAGGCAGTACGTCACGCCACAATCGCGACTCGCACCGACTAACTCGACGCGTCATTCATTGGACGTCACTCAATTCTTAAGCGACGCTTACTGGTTCGAGGGGCCCGTTCACTAGATTGAGTAACCCATGATCAAAATCGACCATCTCACCAAGCGCTACGGCGACACGCTCGCGGTCGATGACTTGGACTTCGAGGTCCGCCCGGGCGTCGTCACGGGTTTTCTCGGGCCCAACGGCCCGGGCAAATCGACAACGATGCGCATCATCCTTGGACTCGACCGCCCCACCACGGGCCGCGCGACGATCGAAGGCAAACGCTACGCAGAACTGCGTGATCCCCTGCACGAGGTCGGAGCTTTGCTCGACGCCAAGGCGATCCACCCCGGTCGCAGTGCGCGCAACCACCTTCGCGCGCTCGCCGCGTCGAACCGCATTCCCTTCTCGCGCGTCGATGAGGTGCTCGAGTTCTCCGGGATCAGTTCCGTGGCGGATAAGAAGGTCGGCGACTACTCCTTGGGGATGAGTCAGCGCCTGGGCATCGCGGGGGCGCTGCTGGGTGATCCCGGCGTGCTGCTTTTCGACGAGCCGGTGAACGGACTCGACCCCGAGGGCATTCGATGGATCCGCGAGTTCTTTCGCTCACTGGCCAACGAGGGTCGCACGGTCTTTGTCTCCTCGCACCTCATGAGTGAGATGGCCGTCAGCGCCGATCAAATCATCGTGATAGGTCGGGGCAAGTTCATCACCCAAGGCTCGGTCGACGCGCTCACCGCTTCAGCCAAAGGCACCGTCTTCGTTCGAGGGGCGAACCATCAACAGTTACTCGCCGCGCTGAAAGCTCACCACGGCGTGGTGCACGAAGTGAATGACGAGGGGCTGAGCGTCAGTGATCTGACTTCGGACCAGATCGGTCAGATCGCCTTTGAGGCGGGCGTGGCGCTGTACGAGCTCACGCCACAGCGGGCCTCACTCGAAGAGGTGTACATGGACCTCACGGCCGACGCAGTGGAGTACGGATCAACGGGAGCGCGACGTGAGTAGCGACGTGACGCTCGGTTCCACCATTCGATCCGAATGGATCAAATTTCGCACGGTTCGCTCCACCATCATGGGCGTCATCATCACCTTTGTCTTGACCGTGGGCCTGGGTGCCTTGATCACGACGGCCGTGCGCGCGCACTGGCACACCATGAACCCTGCGCGTCAGCTCACTTTCGATCCGGTCTCGGCGAGTCTTTCGGGCATACTCTTCGCCCAGTTCGCGGTCGGCGTGATCGGCACCCTCTTTATCACCAGCGAATACTCCTCGGGTTCGATCCGCACCACCTTGGCGGCGGTCCCGAATCGCCTGGAACTGGTGTGGGGCAAGTTACTCGTGTTGGCGGCCTCGATGTTCGTGGTCAGCGAGATCGCGTGCTTCATCACGTTCATCATGGGTCAGGCGATCTTCTCCGGTGTCGTGCCGTCGGCGTCACTGGGCAGCGCCGCGGTCGTGCGTACCGTGATCTTGGCGGGGGTCTATCTCACGCTGCTTTCGGTGTTGGGCTTCTCGCTCGGGCTCATCTTGCGCCAAAGTGCCGCGTGCATCAGCGTCTTCACGTCGCTGTTGTTGATTCTGCCGATCATTGTCTTTCTCTTGCCCCAGAGTTGGCAAAACACGATCACCAAGTTCGAGCCGAGCGAGCTCGGTCACGCGATGACCTCGTTGACGACCCCGACCAATGACTTTGGCACGTGGACCTCACTGATCGTCTTGAGCATCTACGTCGTCGTTGTCCTGGGCGTGGGCACGACGATGTTGATTCGTCGCGACGCCTGAGCCGAGGTCGTGACGCTCTATGGTGGCGCCATGGAACTGAGCGAGGCCCTGCGAACCACCGGCTCGGTGCGAGAGTTCACGGCGCAACCGGTGGACGATGCTCTCCTCTTTGATGTGCTCGACGAGGCCCGTTTCGCGCCATCGGGCGGTAACCGCCAGGCCTGGCGGGTGGTCGTGGTGAAGGACACCACGCAGCGACGAGCCATTGGCGAGGCGTACCTCGACGCGTGGCACGACTACGTGGCGCACCTGCTCGCCGGGGTCATCCCCTTCTCGCCCTTGGCGAGTGACGAGGACCGTGCGGCGGCCCAGGGCCAGCGAGCGGCGGCGCTCGCGCGATCGCGACCGGACGGCTTCGCCGAGACGCTGAGCGAGGTACCGGTGATGCTGGTGGTCTGTGTTGATCTGGGCGTACTCGCCGCGACCGATCGAGATTTAGATCGCTACCACTTCGCCGGTGGCGCGTCGATCTACCCCTTCGTGTGGAACATTCTTCTCGCCGCGAGGGGCCGAGGACTCGGGGGCGTGATGACCACCATGGCGATCCGCAAAGAACCACTACTCAGTGAGCTACTGGGGTTGCCCGCGAACTACGCCGTGGCGAGCGTGGTCGCCCTCGGGTACCCGCAACGTCGAAACACGAATTTGACTCGAAGAGCGGTCAGTGAGTTCACAACGCTCGACACGTTCGAGGGCGCGGCCTTTAGCGCCTAAGTGGCGTCGCGACCAAAGATCTCGTTCGTGTCTTGACCTAGTTCTCGCGGGCCTCGACGGAGGGCCGGTCGCTGCCCATCGATTCGCAGCGGCGAGCGCAAAGTCTTCGTCGGTCCCGCGGGAGCGCTCATGGTGCCAACAAAGTCGCCACCAGTGATCTGTTCTTGGGCGAACGCCTGGGCGACGTCGAGAATCGGTGCGTGGGGCACTCCCGAATCGCCCAATTTCGCCACCCAGTACTCAGTGCTGTGGGTAGCAAAGAGCCGATTTAGTATTTCAACGAGTTCCAATCGCCCGCTCACGCGTCCCGCGTTGGTGGCCCACCGCGAGTCATCGCGAAGGGCAGCGTCCGAGAGAACCTCAACAAGTTTGGCGAACTGCGCGTCCGTGCCGACCGCCAACAAGAGAAACCCGTCGGCGGTGCTGACCGGCCCGTAGGGCGTGATGCTCGGATGGTCGTTGCCAAGACGTGAGGGGTTGACGTCCGTTGACAGATACCCCTGAGCCTGGTTGATCAAAGCGCTCATCGTCGATTCGAGCAGCGGCACTTCGAAGTGACGTCCCCCACGACCTTGTGACTTGGCGTAGAGACCGCTCAAGAGCGCCACGGCTGCGTAGAGTCCGGTCACCACGTCGGCCAACGGCGCGCCAACCTTGCCGGGAGGGCCGTTGGGATCGCCGGTGACGCCCATCAGTCCCGAGCGAGCCTGGGCCAGGAGGTCAAAGGAGGGTTGGTCGGCGAGCGGGCCCCCCGACGTGGCGGGCGTAACGCTGACCCATACGCACTCGGGATTGCGTGCGCGAAGTCGCTCGACGCCGAGCGCACGGAACTGGCTCGGTAGAAAGTTCTCGACGACGGCGTCGGCGAGTTCAACGAGGTCGGCCACGTCTGAAAAATCCTGGGCGTCGCGAAGATCGGCCACCACGTTTCTGCGTTGGCGATTCACCGCCAAGTAGTACGTCGCGTCGTCACCAAATCGTGGGGGCGCCAAGGAACGAACCGGATCGCCGGCGGGGCTCTCCACTTTGATGACGTCGGCGCCGAGGTCGCCGACAATCATCGTGCACAGCGGTCCCGCCAGTACGCGCGAAAGGTCCAGCACCCGCACTCCTTCGAGCGGAAGACCCGTACCGACATTGGTCGGATCGAGCTCCCAGGGCATCACAGAACCTTGGAAAGAAAGCTTTGCAGTCGTTCGGACTTGGGGGCGGCCAAGATTTCTCGGGGATGGCCCGACTCTTCGATGATTCCGCCGTCCAGAAAGTAGAGCGTGTTGGCCACCTCTCTAGCGAAATTCATTTCGTGGGTCACCACGATCATGGTCATGCCACTCAGCGCCAAATCTTTCATCACGTCAAGCACCTCACCGACTAACTCGGGATCGAGCGCCGAGGTCGGCTCATCGAAGAGCATCAACTTGGGCTCCATCGCCAGCGCGCGCGCGATCGCGACGCGTTGTTGCTGACCACCGGAGAGCTGGCTGGGGTAGGCCTTCTCCTTTTGCTCAAGACCGACTCGAGTGAGCAACTCGCGAGCCTTTTCTCTGGCGGCCTCGGGATCGACGCCCTTTACCTTTACTTGACCGATTGTGATGTTCTCCAAGACCGTGAAGTGTTGAAAGAGGTTGAAGCGCTGAAAGACCATGCCGATGGAAGCGCGTTCGGCGCAGATCTGTTTGTCGTTTCGCTCATAGAGCTTGCCCCCGCGCGCCTCGTAGCCGACCAGTTCACCATCTACGCGCAGCTCGCCCGCGTCGTGCTTTTCGAGGTGATTGATGCAGCGAAGCAACGTGCTCTTTCCCGAGCCCGATGGTCCGATCAAACAGGTAACTTCGCCGCGCACCACCGTGAGATCGACTCCCCTTAGAACTTCAACGCCGGCGTAGGACTTATGCACGCCTCGCGCTTCGACCATGGGCCCGCTCATCGCACGGCCTCGATCGATGCTCGGCGCGTGTAGAACTTCGAGAGCACGCCGAGCAGGTCGCGGCGCAGTCGCTGTAAGGGCGTAAGCGGCGGCGAACGCAGCGCGCCCTTGGCGAAGTGACGTTCCAGATAGAACTGACCAACCGAGAGCACCGTGGTCACGACCAAGTACCACAGACTGGCCGTGATCAATAACGGCATGATGAGGTAGTTGGCCGCGTAGATGTTCGAAGCCGCCCCGAGCAACTCAATCACGCCCACCACGCTCGCCAACGACGTCGTCTTGAGCATCGAGATCACTTCGTTACCGGTGGGCGGGATGATGACCCTCATCGCTTGGGGCAGCACCACCAGTCGCAGCGTCTGTCGACGAGTCATTCCGAGCGACGTGGCCGCTTCGATCTGACCCTCGTCGACGGCGATGAGCCCCGCACGAGCTATCTCGGACATGTAAGCCGCCTCGTTCAGCCCCAGGCCCACCAACGCTGCCAGAAAGGGCGTGAAGCCCGACGCCCGCAGGTTGAAGTGCACGAAAGCGATGTGCGTGAAGGGAATGCCGATCGAGATCACCGGGTAGAGAATCGCGATGTTGTACCACACCAAGAGCTGAACCAATACCGGCGTTCCTCGAAAGAACCAGGTGTAAGTCCACGCGGTCGACGAGAGCAGGCGATTGGTCGACAGACGCATGACCGCGATCGTCACTCCCAACACGACACCCACCAGCATCGCCAAGACGGTCAGTTCCAACGTCACGACCAGACCGTGGAGAATCTCCGAGGTCGTGAAGTAGTGCCCAACGACGTTCCAGCTAAACCTCCACTCGCTCAGTGCGTGACACTTTCGAACGCCGCTGACCACCCGACAGGCGTACTGGCCCGTGGGCAGCTTGGAGAAAATTGAGTGGACCAACATCGCCACCAATACCATCGCGACGGCGGCGGCAATCCACTGTCCATAGTGACGAACGGGGACAACCTTGACGGCGTCCCCGTTCGTAGCCATGTTCGTGCGCGCTAGTGACTCTTAGGAAAGAGCTCCGTTAAGAGCGACCTTGCTCGAGGTCAGTGCGCCGGCCGTCACGCCGTACTTGGCCAGGATCGCGTGGTAGGTCCCGTTGGCAATGAGTGTCTTGATGGCCGCCTCTATGGCCATCGCCAGCGCGCCACCCGCCGTGGTCTTAGGTGTCGCGATGCCATAAGGCGCAACGTTGACCGCGCTGCCGAGCAGCTTAAAGACGCCCTTGGCCGTGGCCACGATGTATCCCGCGATCTGACTGTCCACGAATCCCACGTTGGCCTGTCCCGACAACACCGCGGCGTTCGCCTCGGTCTGAGTCGGAAAGCTCACGACATCAATCTTCTTCTTCGACGAGCACGACTTGGAGGCGGCCTGCGCGTCAGTCTGTTCGACGGTGCCCGTTTCCACGGCGACCTTCAAACCGCAGAAACTCGAAAAACCCTTGAAGTTAACCTTCGAACTCGTTCTGGCGTAGACCCCTTCACCGGCTTGGAAGTAGTCGACGAAGTTGACCTGCTTCTCACGGGCCTTGGTGTCCGTGAAAGACGAGTTGCCGACTTGGTACCGGCCGGACTTAATGCCGGCGATGATGTTGTCAAACGTCACGTTGTTCTCGTTGATGGTGATGCCAAGGGTCGTAGCGACCGCCTTCATCAAGTCGACGTCAAAGCCCACCATCGTGGTGCCGCTCATCGATTCGTCAGGCGCGTACGTGGCGTCCGTGGCGACTTGGAGCGTCGTGCTCTTAAACGACGCCGGTACCAACTTGGCGTCGACGGCGTTGTAGGTGCCCTTCGTGGAGGCGGCCCCGGCGACCACGCTGGAGGCCAGCATCAGCGAGCCAATTCCCACGATGACGAGTACCTGACGTACCCGCGAAATCCGCTGCATGAAATCTCCCTCAGTGTTCTGTTCCGCCGTGCACGGCGTCAGGCCTCCATTGATACCAGAAATCAGCGAGTGAGGAGCGGCGGCCTTCGACCAAGGCGTTTAGGCATGCGTCGGCGCGATACGTGGCTCGGGCGCTACCGCAGTGGGCAAATACGTCAACACGAGCACCGCGACCACCAGCGCCGCGCCCGCGGCGACGAAGCATCCGCGATGCAGTCCTTGCATGAACGCATCGGTCACGTGCGCGTTAAGGGAGTTTTGCAAAGACGCGGGGAAGTGCGCCACGGTGGCCTGGGCCGCCTGCGTTGATCTCACCGCAGCGTTCAGTTCAATCTTCGTGAGACCGTGCGAGAGGTACGGGCTCAGTGCCGCGCGAACGCCGGGACCAAAGATCGACGAAAACACCGAACCGACGATCGCCACGCCCATCGTGCCCCCGAGTTCTCGGGTGGTCTCGTTCACGGCTGATCCCGCGCCAATCTGGTCAGGTCGAAGCGTACTCATCAACGCCGCCGTCGAGGGCGCGTTCACCAGAGAAAATCCCAACGCCAACGTGATCATGGAGCCGATGATCGGGCCGAAGTACGCCGCGTGAGCCACGATGACGCCGACCCAGATCAGGGCCAACGCCATCACCGCCAGACCCGCCGACACGACGTAACGCACGCCAAATTTCAGCGCCAAGACGGCTCCGAGGGGCGTCGTGATCATGACCACGATGGCAAAGGGCAACGTGTGCACTCCGGCCGACAACGGTGTGTATCCGCGAATCAATTGAAAGTACTGCGTGATGAGAAAGATGAAACCAAAGAGGCAAAAGTAGTTGGCCGCGATCGCGCCAGCGCCAGCGGAGAACGCACGATTGCTGAAGACGCGTACGTCCAGCAGCGGACCTTCACGACGCAGCTCGTACACGATGAACGTCAGGAGTGTCAGCGCAGCCAACGCGAACAGTGACACGGTCGTCGTGCTGCGCCATCCCCACGATGGACCTTCGATGATCGCCAACGTGAGTAACGTCACCGCAGCGGTGCCCAAGACGAGTCCGACGAAGTCGAAGCGCCGACGTTGCGGGCTCTTCGATTCAGGCACAACGTAGGCCGCGGCCACGATGGCGACGAGTACCAGGGGGGCATTGATCAAAAAGATGGATCCGAACCAAAAGTGCACGAGCAGTGAGCCACCGACGATTGGACCGATGGCAATGGCGACACCACTGGCAGCGCCCCATATGCCAAAGGCCTTCGCCCGTTCGTTCAGATTCTCAAAGGCGATCGTCAACATCGAGAGGGTCGCGGGGAAAATAAATGCCGCCGACGCACCCATGAGGGCGCGCGCCACCAACAACGTGGGCACATCGTGCGAAAAGGCCGCCATGAGAGAAAACGCCCCGAAGGCGCCGAGCGCGACTTGCATGACGAGTTTGCGCCCGTAACGGTCCGAGAGTCCTCCCCCGGCCAACAACAGTCCGGCAAAGGGTAGCGAGTAGGCATCAACGATCCACTGCAGGGACGAGTTCGACGCGTGAAGATCTCTCGACAGCACTGGCAGCGCCACGTTGACAATGGTGTTGTCGATCACGACGATCAACACCGCGACGCACAAGACGCCCAGGATCCACCAACGGCGATCGTGAACGGAAGAAGGCATAGCGGCTCCTATAGGACAATGTTCCACAACTGTAGAACATTGTTCTATACTTGTCAAATGACCAATCGTGCCACTCGAACGCCGTCTGAGAGAATCGGTCCCGACGTCCTTACGGCCGCGCGCGAAATCCTCGACGACGAGGGTCCCGATGGTTTCACGGTTCGAGCTATCGCCCAACGGGCCAACGTCGCGCCGATGGCGATCTACAACCACTTCGACGGGGTGAACGGGGTGCTCGAAGCCCTTTGGATCGAGGGCTTCGAGAAGTTCCTCGACGCCCTTACCTTCGAGACGGGCGATTCGGACGACGACCTACTTCGAACCGCCGTTGCCTACCGATCCTTCGCACTCGAGAATCGCGGGCTCTACACGGTGATGTTCATGCACCGCTTCCGAGGCTTTCAGCCCTCCATCGCGGCCGCCCAACTGGCCGCCCAGACGTATCAAACACTGGTTGACAGTGTGGGACGCTGTCAACAAAACGGTCTCTTTGCCAACACCGCGGCGAGCGACGCGGCCCAGGTCATCTGGTCGGCCTGTCACGGCTACGTGTCACTCGAACTGCTCGGAATCAACTTCGCCGCCGATCGCGACGCCACGTACCAACTGCTACTGACGACGCTACGAGACGGATTCCGCTAAAGGGGCGAGACGGAGATCGCGGGGCCAATTGCCGAGACGCTCGGGGCCTAAGAGCATGTCAGTGAGATCGTGACGCAAGTGCGCTTGACGCCAGATCAACTGTTGTTGTGCCGCGTGCAACACCCGATCCACGTCACGGCACTCGGTTCGCCACGTCGGATCGGCCGCGAGGTCAAAACATCGATACGAGCCATCGCCAAATTGCACGTAGGCGACGTCGTCGCTGACCGAAACCGCGAGATTGCGTTGAGCGAGCGTCCGGCTCTTCGGTCGCGGCGACGTCGTGGCGCCGAGCAGAAAATATCGACTGTCCCACTCGTAGTGCGCGGCGTCGCGCCAGGCAACCTCAGTGCCATTAAAGAGCGGCGTCAACGATCGGCCATCGCACTGCACCGGCTCTTCTATGCCCAACGCGTCGGCCAGTGTGGGCAGCAGGTCGACGTTCTCGGTGAAGTGGTGGATCGACATACCCCCGCTCACTCGGGGATCGCGCCAGAGTCCAATGATGTGGTAACTCTGAGGAAAGAAACCTAATTTTTGAATAAGTCCGTGATCGCCCAACTGCTCACCGTGATCAGAAGTCACGACGACCAAGGTGTCATCCCACTCGCCACGCTCTTCAATTGCGCGAACCACTCGTCCTAACTGTGCGTCAACCTCTGAGATCATGCCGAAGTACTGGGCCATCAGATGTCTCATCGCGTGTTCGTCGGTGGGGGCCGCGGCAGCCTCCCACTTCAAGGCCGCCTCGTGTAAGGGATGACGATGCCCGCTCTCGACGGGGGCGAGAGGCATGGTCATATCCGCGGGGTCGTACATCTTGGAGAACTCCCCCGCCGCCGCGTAGGGAGGGTGCGGGCGCAGGTAGCTCAGATGCGCGAACCAGCCGCTTTCTTGATGCTCAAGCCATTCGAGAAAACGCTTCGTCAAAAACCCACTAAGCGAATCCTCGGCCGGTCGATCCGGTTCACCGCGTAGCGGTTCCACCCACCCGCTCTCCACGTCGTAGCCCTTGGCTCGCAGGTACTGAATCCATCCGGCTTGGCTCTCGGGCAGGTACAGCCCCACCGAAAAGCCGGGCAAGATGCCGTCGTAGTAGTCCAGACGGGGATCGTCGGCGCCAACGGCGCGGTAGGGATCGAGTCCTTGATCGGTGTAGCCAAAGAGCGTCGGGTCAAAGCCCGCCCGACGGGCCACCAACGCGAGGTTGTCGAAGCTGCCGGCGAGCGGCGTGCCGTTGGCCACCACTCGATTGTTCATCTGGTACATGCCGGTGTAGAGGGCGGCCCGGCCGGGCGAACACGGGGCCGCCTGCGAGAAGTGTCGTTCGAGGCGTACGCCTTCTTTGGCCACGCGATCAAGGGTCGGCGTGAGGATCAACGGATGACCGGCCGCGCCGTAGGCGTCGCCTCGAAACTGATCGAGCGTGATAAAGAGAACGTTCACGTGCTCGGGTCTTCCACCAAGCGGTGCAGGTGCGTCGCGAGTTTCTCCACCACCTCCAACGCCTCAGGCACCACGCCGCCCATCTCCAAGAATCCGTGCACCATACCCTTGGCCTCGAGCAGTTCAACGGGCACGCCGCAGTGTCGAAGTAGTCCCGCGTACGCCACCGCCTCATCGCGAAGCGGATCGCACTGTGCGATCACCACGACCGCCGGCGCCGCCCGGGAAAGATCGATACAGAGCAAGGGTGTCACACGGGGATCGGTGTGGTCACCGAATTCGCCAAGGTACTGGCGGTAGTCGTAGCGAAGGTGATCTAAATCAAGGAGGTACCCGGACGCGAAGGCATACGCCGAATCGGTCATCAACTCTGGGCCCAGCGTCGGATAGATCAATACCTGCGCGGCGATGCCAAGACCTTCGTCGCGCAGCTGGGCCGCGGCCACGGTGGCGAGGTTTGCGCCGGCCGATTCGCCCATGATGATGAGGCGAGAGTCGCCGACGCCGAATTCACTTCGATGAGTTGCGACGTAACGAATCGCGTCCATGGCGTCACTCAACCCCGCCGGAAAGGGGTACTCGGGTGCGAGTCGGTAATCGATCGCTAAGAATCGCATCTTGGTATCAGACGCCAGGCGACGACAGAGCCATTCGTGCGTGTCCAGATCGCCCGTGACGAAACTGCCGCCGTGAAAATAGATCACCAACGCCTGGGACTCTTCGCTTTGAGGAACGTACAAACGGGCCGCCAGTGTTCTATCGTCGAGCCGAATCGTTCGTTCCTCCTGGTACGCCATGGGAGCCATCGCGCCTTGAAGAGCGATCGTCTCGTCGCGGAAGATCTGACGACGCTCTTGAATGCTCACACTCGAAGGGTGCGCCTGAGGGTGCTCGCGGGCCTGGCGAAGAATAGGTTCAAAGGCTGGGTGGACCACGGTCACCTCCTGGGCCAACACTAGGCAACGCCGAGAACGTCGTGTCGAGCGCGCCTCGAGGGTTCGGTTCGTAGACTCGACGAATGGCGACGAACGACTCAACGTATCTTCGAGTGGCTGACGGGTTTAGCCAAACGCTCGCAACGGTCCAAGAGAGTGAATGGGACAATCCAACGCCGTGTGATCAGTGGGACGCGAGCGAACTCGTGGCGCACGTGGTGGCGACCCATCAGCGGGTGTATTCGATGGTGAATCAGAACGGCATCGACGAATTGAATGATGACGCGACACTTCTCGAACAGTGGAAAGTGGTGAACGAAACGTTGAAGCGGGCCCTCAACGACCCGACTCTTGCCAACGCGCCAGTTCGCGCTCGAGCGGGCGAACAGCCCTTCTCGGCCCTAGTGGAAGGCCTGTTGATGATCGACACGCTCTGTCACACGTGGGACCTCGCGCGCGCTGTCAATGCGAACGAGTCGCTGGACGGAGCGGCGGTCGCGATCGCTTACGAGAAACTGACGGAAATGGGCGACGCCATCCGGGTCCCGGGCGGCTTTAAGGACGCCATCACTTCACTCCCCACGGCCGACCCGCAGACGCAGTTTCTCAATTTCACCGGACGGGCAGTGTAGTGGTCGGGTTGCTTCGTCACTGAGGGCATCCGCTCCGCAGTTTCGATGGCGGCTCGCCCGACATTAGAAGAGACTTCCTGGAGCGGACGACCGGGCTCGAACCGGCGACCTCGACCTTGGCAAGGTCGCGCTCTACCAACTGAGCTACGTCCGCGTGGTGGTGCAATTGTAGCCGACGACCATCGACAAACCAACCCGCACTAGCCCGGCGTTGACGCAATGAGTGCCGTCGCCTCCTCGAACATATAGTCGCGCAGCGTCGCTAGGTCCTGCATTCGATCCGCACAACCGAGCAGTCCAAACTCCAAGTACTGCTCGAAGCCGAGCACCGTCACGTTAAGTGAGAACGGGCCAAAGAGTGGCCCGACCGGCGCGGCTGACGCGACACGATGACCACTCAGCCAGAGCGGAATCGGCGGTCCCGGCACGGACGAGATCATCAAATTGGCCATCGGCACGTGATCGAAGAACCCGAAGGCCGACACAATCTTGGCGCCAAAGGACATCAGCGTGGGACCAAGCACGCGCGGGAGGTCTTGAAAAATCTTCGCACGATGTTCGCGCTGTTGACCAAGTGTCTTTTCGGCGTCAGCGGAAATCGCGGACAACCGTTCTTCGGGGTCCGCAATATCGGTGTGTAATGCGACGAGCATGCCCGAGATCTGATTGCCTAAGTTGGCGGTATCGCCTTCGCCGCGCACGTTGATCGGCACAAACGCGATGAGATCTCGCTTCAGGACGTCGCCGCGGTCCTCGAGAAGTCGACGCAGGGCGCCACTGGTCGTCGCCATCACGAAGTCAGTGACACTCACCCCACGAGTCTTCGCAGCGCGCTTCACTTCCGCCAGCGACACGCGCGTGCGGTGATACGACTTCTCGATTCCCGCGGCGCCGTTGAGCGACGTGCGCCTTGCTTCAAAGATGGAGGGCTGGTCTGGCGTGGCGTTCCGACGCCCGTGTATCACGATCACCCGAATCAACGCGCGCACGATCTCGTAAAGTCGACTCCCCCACGAACGGAGGTTCTCAAGGATGAGTTGCGGTCGCTGGCGCACTCGGCCCATGCCTTGGCGCAAGAGCCCCAGTGACGTCGTCACGGTGGGTTCGTCGTCGCCGACCTCAACCATGGACTCGGGAGCTCGCACCTCGGGTGAAATATCAAAGAGACTGGCGAAGGTCTCGGCCCCCGACACGCCGTCGACCAACGCGTGGTGCACCTTGAGCGCCAGTGCCGTTCGACCGTCCTCGAGTCCTTCGATAACCAGTAGCTGCCAGAGCGGGCGTTGCGGCGAAAGCGGGCGCGAGAAGAACTCCGAGATCTGGGCGTCAAACTGGTCCGGCGAGCCCGGTGACGGCAGGACCACGCGAACCACGTGACGATCGAGATCGAACTTCTCGTCGTGAATCAATATTGGCCACGTCATATCTAATGGTGCGCGTACGACGCGCTGGGTGAAGACCGGGATCTCGTGGAGCCTGGCGGCGATATTGCCCCGTATCAACTCGAATCGCTCCTTAGGATCGGCCACGTCACCGACTTCTAGTTCGATGACCGCGCCGATGTTCATCGCCGTGCCGGGCGTCTCGAGAAGGATGAAGGCACTGTCGAGCGGGTCGAGAAATTTTGTCATCGGCCGCTACTGCCAAAACCGCCGGCGCCTCGAGCGGCGCTGGGCAGTTCGTCCACGACCTTAAAATGTGGTGCCCCGACGGGTAGCACCACGAGCTGGGCGATTCGATCCCCCTTTTTTACGTGATAGTCACGCTCGGGGTCGAGATTCACCAGTGCGACCTTCAACTCCCCGCGATATCCCGGATCGATCAGGCCCGGTGAGTTCGACAACGTCACTCCGTGCTTCGTGGCCAGTCCGCTTCGTGGCAAGACGAAGCCCCCGTGGCCCTCGGGAATCGCGATCGCGAGGCCGGTCGCGACCAGGGTTCGCCCTCCTCCGGCTTTGAGGATGAATGACTCCACCGCCACCAGATCACAGCCCGCGTCGCCCTCATTGGCGTATTGCGGCATCACGGCGTCAGGGCGAAGCACCTTAATGAAGATTTCCATTCCCGGAAGGCTACTCACGGCTCGAGAGACGATTCAGTAGTGTCGCACTGTGCTGGTGTGGATGGATTTGGAGATGACTGGCCTAGAACCCCTGCGTCACGTCATCGTCGAAATCGCCACGCTGCTCACTGACGATCAACTCAACGTGATCGCGGAAGGTCCCGACCTCGTCATTCACGCGACATCCGAACAGCTCGCCGAGATGGGTACGTTCGTGACCGAAATGCACACCACGTCGGGCCTGTTGGCCGAGGTCATCGCGTCCAAAGTCACGGTGGCGCAAGCCGAGACGAGTACCCTCGAGTTTCTTAAAGCTCACATCGCCGAGCCGCGCTCGGTTCCACTCTGTGGAAATTCGATCGGCACCGACCGACGATTCCTCCAGGAGTACATGCCCGAGCTGGAGTCGTTCTTGCACTATCGCAACGTGGACGTGTCGACCATCAAGGAGTTAGCTCGACGTTGGAAACCCGACGCCGTCGCGGCCCTGCCCGAGAAGGCGACGTCTCATCGCGCCATGGAGGACATTCGAGAGTCCATCAGCGAACTCACGCACTACCGGACCACCTTGTTTCAACCCCTCGACGAGACCAAGTAATCTCAACCGCCATGAACCAGGCTCCCCTTTCGATCAACGAGGCGACGGCGCACTTGACATCGGCCGGTCAGATGTTCGAGACCGAGCGCGCGGTCGTGGACGGCATCGAGATGAAGGTGTGGAAGCACGCCCCGACGACACTGCGTCAGATCCTCGAACTCTCGATGAACCACGCGCCGCGAGACTTCCTCGTCTACGAAGATCGTCGCTACACCTTCGACGAGCACTATCGAATCGCGGCAACCCTCGCCCGGCGGCTGATCGATCTCGGGGTGCAAAAGGGCGACCGGATCGCAGTGGCGGCGCGCAACTCGCCCGAATGGGTGATGAGTTTTTGGGGCTCGATGACCACCGGCGCGGTCGTGGTGCCCCTCAACGCGTGGTGGACGACCGACGAGTTGATCTACGGACTGAGTGACTCGGGCACCACGGTGCTCTTTGTCGACGAAGAACGACTTGAGCGAGTACGGCCTCGTTTCGACGAACTCGACTTTCTCACTACTGTCGTCGTGTTCAGCGACAGCCCAACACGGCCGGCCCAGCTCGGCGCGGCCCATTCGCGACTGCGCGTCGTAGCTTTCGACGAGTTTCTCGGCGCCGTCGACCCGGGCGCGACGCCACCTGACGTGGAACTCCTCGCCGACGACGAGGCAACGATGTTCTACACCTCGGGCACCACCGGACATCCCAAAGGAGCACTCGGCACCCACCGCAACGCCACGACCAACATCATGAATCTGTTTTTCCGGGGCCAGATTGCTTCACTACGTGCCGGCTCCGAAGGCGTGGAACCCGCCGGCGAGGTCGTGCAGAGTTCAAACCTGCTCAACGTACCGCTCTTTCACGCGACCGGCTGCTTGGCGGTCATGACCACCAGCACCGCGGCCGGGGCCAAAATCGTGATGATGCACCACTTTGACGCCGGACTCGCCCTCAAACTCATCGAGGACGAACGGATCAGCGCCATCGGCGGCGTGCCCACCATCGCGATGCAGATCCTGGATCATCCGGCGTTCGCCCAGTTCGACACGTCGAGCGTCACCAACGTCTCTTACGGCGGCGCACCGGCGCCGCCGGAGTTGGTGAAGAGAATCTGCGCGGCCTTCTCGGTCGGACAGCCCGGCAACGGCTACGGTCTCACCGAAACCTCCGCCGGCGTCTGTTTTAACGCGGGACCGGACTACATCGCCAAGCCGAGCAGCTGTGGTCCGGTGGTGCCAACGTGCGAAGTCGCGATCGTGCCCGAAGGGTTCGACGGCGACGAGCCGACGAGCGAGTTGCCAAGTGGACCTGACGTCGTGGGTGAGCTCTGGGTGAAGGGACCCAACGTGGTTCGCGGCTACTGGAACAAACCCGAAGCCACCGCCAAGTCTTTCACGAAGGGTTGGCTGCACACCGGAGACGTGGCGCGCATCGACGACGACGGCTTCGTCTATATCGTCGATCGCGCGAAAGACATGATCATCCGAGGCGGAGAGAACGTCTACTCGGTGATCGTCGAGGCCGCCCTCTTCGAGCACCCCGACGTCGCTGACTGCGCCGTCGTCGGCGTGCCACACCCCACGCTCGGCGAAGAGGTCGCGGCGGTCATCGTCTTGCGACCGGGTCGCGTCGTCGAGGCCGAAGAGTTCACCCGTCACGTGGGCGCGCGCTTGGCGCGCTTTGAAGTGCCGACCAAAGTGGTCTTTCGCTCGGAGGCGCTGCCGCGCAATCCTCAAGGAAAAGTGCTGAAGCGCGAACTACGTGACTCGTTGGTCGAGCAGATCACGTCGACGCCGACTTCGTAACGAAGTCATTCAGGCTCGGTGACTCGGTGACGTCACGAGTCGGTCACCCAAAAGTGACCGACTCGAGAACGACGTGCTATTTGTTGGGCTGCGGCGTGAAACGCAGGTAGTCCTTGACCTTTCGAAAGCCCTTAGGAAACTTCGCTTTGGCGTCTTCGTCGGAGACAGACGGCGCGATGATGACGTCCTCGCCGTCCTTCCAGTCCACCGGCGTTGACACCGGAAACTTGGCGCTCAACTGCAGCGAGTCCAGGACGCGCACGATTTCGTCAACGTTGCGCCCCGTCGAGGCCGGGTAGGTCAACGTCAACTTCACCTTCTTGGCGGGATCGACAATGAACACGCTGCGCACAGTCAGGGTGTCACTGGCGTTGGGATGGATCATGTCGTAGAGGTCCGCCACCGTGTGGTCCGCGTCACCAATGATCGGGAAGTTCAACTCGGCGCCCTGCGTCTCGCTGATGTCGCGCTTCCAGCGCTGGTGTGACTCCACGTTGTCAACGGACACCGCGATCAACTTGGTGTTGCGCTTGTCAAACTCCCCGCGGCGAGCCGCAAACGCCCCGAGTTCGGTGGTGCACACGGGCGTGAAGTCCTTGGGGTGAGAAAAGAGAATTCCCCAGCCGTCACCGAGGTAGTCATAAAAGTTCACCGATCCTTCGGTGGTGTCCGCAGTAAAGTTGGGGGCCGCGTCGCCCAATCGAATTGCCATGATTGCTCCTTGTGTCGTGCCAGTCGCTCGACCGCACTTCGTCACCTTAGCGGTTTGACCTGAATTCTCGCAAAGAACTAGTGGATTTGTAGATTATTGAATCCTGTCCCCCGGCGGACCCTGTGACACTAGAGAGGTGACGATAATTACCCCGCCAGTGGTGGCGGCGTTTGACCTCGACGGCACGCTCAGTCATGGCGGCAGCGTCGTTAAGTGGCTGCGCCACGTCGGCGGCACTCGTGCCACCGTGGCGGCGTCGATTCGCCTCGCGGGACCGCTCGTCGTGGGCGCCCTTCGAAGTGGGAGGTGGGCCGACGGCGCGAAGGAACGGCTCTTTCAACGTCTTCTTGGCGGTCGTGACGTGAACGTGGTCGCGGAAGCCTCCACGACCTTTGCGCTCGCGCACTTTGCCACCCGCGGACGTCGGCGTCTGCTCGAACGCCTCGAGTGGCACCGTCGTCAGGGCCATGCGATCGTGATCGTCTCGGCGTCACCGCAGATCTACGTCGACGTCGTAGCACGCGAGCTTGGCGCGTCCGGATCTCTCGGCACGCGACTGGCCGTCGACCCTCTCGGCAAACTCACCGGGAGCTATCTCGGCAAGAACTGTCGGGGCGAGGAGAAGATGCGCCGACTGAGCGAGTGGATCGAGCAGCGAGACTACGACGTGACGCCACTCACCTTCGCCTACGGTAACTCTCGAGGCGACCGCGCCATGCTGCGCGCGGCAAACTATCCCTTCAACGTCGGACGACTGGGTCGACTCGGTACGCTGCGGCGCTTTCCACGACTCCAGAACGAAACGAACGTGTCCGCGCCTACTGCTGGCGAATAGAGGCACCGAGCTCGACGATGCCGCCCTCTCGCCCGTCGTAGGTCACCTGAATTGACGCGGCCTGCTCGCGCCAGGCGATGACCGTATGGCCGTGGTGATCGACAATGCCCACGTTGATGTCATAAACACCGTCCAAGAGTGGGATCTGGGCCATGTCGATGCCGATGACGTTGTGACCTGGTACCAGATTCACCGGTGAGCCCTGTGCGTCGCTGCGGCTCACCAAGAGCCCGCCACGAGTAAAGACCTCCATCACGAAGTTCCCGCTGAAGGCAGTTTTTGAACTCACGCTCACGTCGAGGTGCAGACCTGAGCCACTGCGAATCTCAAACGAGCCCGAAGGCGTCGTGACGGCGTCGATGCTAATGGTGTCGTGGAGCCGAGTGGCGTCGTGCTCGATCCCATCTTCGAACAGGTGTTCACGAAAGATTCGCAACGACTCTTGGGTCGGACCGTCGGCGATCATGTCACCGCTGTCGAGCACGACCGCTCGATCACACAACGCGCGCACCTGGTCCGCGTTATGCGTCACCAGAAGAATCGTGCGGCCCTCTTCCTGGAAGCGGCGAATGCGGTCGACGCACTTGGCTTGGAAACGCTCGTCGCCCACGGCCAGCACTTCGTCGACCACCAAGATGTCCGGATCGACGTTCACGGCTACGGCGAAGGCCAGGCGAACGTACATCCCACTCGAATAGAACTTGACCTGGGTGTCGATGAACTGTTCGATCTCACTGAAAGCGACGACGTCGTCAAAGATGGCGTCGACCATCCTCTTGGAGAAGCCCAACATGGCCCCGTAGAGATAGACGTTGTCGCGACCAGACAGTTCGGTCTGAAAACCGGCCCCGAGTTCGAGCAGGGCCGCGAGGCTGCCGCGCAGGCGGATCTCACCGGTGGTGGGCTTTAACACGCCACAGATGCACTTCAACAGCGTTGACTTGCCCGAACCGTTCTGGCCGACAATACCCACCGTCTCGCCTTGGCCCACCGTGAAGTTAATTCCCTTTAGGGCGTGAAAGACCTCCGTCGAACCCGAACGGGGATGGAGCAGGCGCTCCTTGAGCGACTGGTGACGTTCGTGATGAATCTTGAACTGCTTCGAGACGCCCTGAACATCGATGACCGCCGCCACTACAGCTCCGACTCAAAGTTTCCCTCAAGACGACCAAAGATCGCCTCGGCGATGACAAAGAGCACCACTGATATCCCCAAGAGCAGAAGGTTCAGATAGAGGAACTTCGAGAACGACCAGGTCGGCAAGATGTGCAGGATCTGACCCGTGACCGTTGAGTGCACCACGGTGCTGACATAAAAGACTCGTTGAAAGGTCACCACGATGAGCGTCACCGGATTCAAGAAGTACAGCGCCGAGAGACCGTGGCGTGCGAGGTGCGGCGCGATCGAGTTCTCGTAGGAGTACACCACCGGCGTCAACCAGAACCAGAGTTGTAACAGCACTTCCATCAGGTGTTTCATGTCGCGTAAGTACACATTCACGGCCGACATCACGATGGCCAGCGCCGAGGTGAACAGGTACAACGCGACGAACGAAAAGGGCAGAATCAAGAGGAATCGCCACGCCGGCGCGTGGCCCAGCGCGGCCACGAAGATGACCAGCACCACGAGTTGCACGACGAAGTACACCACCGCGGCGCCGACGTTGGACAGGGCCAGAATCTCGCGGGGAAACGAGACCTTCTTCACCAGCGCCGCTCGATCGACGATGACCCCAGTGGCGGTGTTGATGGAGTTCTGAAACATGTTCCACACCACGAGACCGGAAAAGAGGTAGATCACAAAGTTCGGGATGCCATTCTTCAAGAAAATGGAGAAAACCATGAAGTAGACCGCCAGGGTGAATGCCGGTGAGAGCATCGACCAAAAGAGCCCGAGCGTCGAATTCTTGTATTTGATGCGAATGTCCGACGAGATCAGTCCCAGCAGTAGTTCGCGACGCGACCAGAGGTTCTTTAGACGAGTTGAGAGTGTGGCGCGAGCACTGACGACGCGAACTGGCGCGTCATCCAGCGAGCGATGTCGTTGGCCCGCCGAAGGGGCGTCGCTCACTAGACCCCTTGACGAACGGCCGAACGCTCAATGACGGCGTCGATGAAGCCGTACTCCAACGCTTCTTGTGCCGTGAACCAGCGGTCGCGGTCCGAGTCAGCTTCGATGCGCTCGAGCGTTTGACCGGTGTGAAAGGCAATGCGCTCCGCGAGCGTCTTTTTCATGTAGATGATCTGTTCGGCTTGAATCGCGATGTCCGAGGCCTGGCCTTGCATGCCGCCGATTGACGGCTGGTGCATCAAGATGCGACTGTGCGGCAGCGAGAGTCGCTTGCCCGGAGCGCCAGCGCACAAGAGAAACTGACCCATCGAAGCGGCCATCCCGATGCAGATCGTGCGCACGTCACAGTTGACGTACTGCATGGTGTCGTAAATCGCCAGCCCGTCGTATACCGAACCGCCGGGCGAGTTGATGTAGAGACTGATGTCCTTGTCTCGCTCTTCGGCCTCGAGCAAGAGCAGTTCGGCACAGATTCGATTGGCCGTGTTCTGGTCGACCTCGGAACCCAAAAAGACGATGCGCTCGCGCAAAAGGCGATGATTGAGATCGTTCGAGCCAAAACCATCGGACATGGAGGAGTTATTCATGCGACCAATCTACCGTGTGAGACCGCTCGCTCCCCCTCTCACGCTCTAGAGTGGTGAGGCTTGCGGGCGTGGCGGAATTGGCAGACGCGCTGGTTTTAGGTACCAGTTCTTCGGAGTGTGGGTTCGAGTCCCTCCGCCCGCACCAACTGACCTGAACCCCTAAAAGCGGTCCACGGATATGAGAGTTTGGTCGTGATCTACCTGGAGGTAGAGATGCCCAAGCGTTATCCGATAGAGCTTCGACGAGACGTCTGCAAGCG
>Ga0182024_10000271_pt1 | contig 129965 bp, 112 predicted proteins | sample P32metaG_FD_120480 | JGI IMG/M metagenome (GOLD analysis project Ga0182024, IMG submission 120480) | Permafrost microbial communities from Stordalen Mire, Sweden - P3-2 metaG (Illumina Assembly) | ecosystem: Environmental > Terrestrial > Soil > Wetlands > Permafrost | place: Sweden: Stordalen... | reverse complement strand
GAGCAGCCTGGTAGCTCGTTAGGCTCATAACCTAAAGGTCGTGGGTTCAAATCCCACCCCCGCAACCAATTACTCTCCCCTCTGAGTGTTGAGAATAAAATCGGTCGCTCTTTGCGCCTGTGAAGCTGCGCGAATGATCCAACCCTTCGCGTCCTTCGATTTGAGGGCGTCAATCCACCCCTGCAAGTAGGCTGCGGAATTATCGATTTCGTTTTCGATGATGCCAGCGTGAGCGTTCAGGAACGATGCGCCCATTTCGGCTACAAGCTCCTCTTCTGCGTACACTTTGCGGGCCTCGTTTCCGGTGGCATCCATGCCCTTGTTTTCGAGAAGTGATGCACGGGCAAGGCGGGACTGGTGTCCGGTCGCGTGGGTTAGTTCGTGGAATAGAGTTGAAAAATAAGCTTCCTCACTGGTGAAGAAACAGCGCTCCGGCATGTGGATGCTGTCGCTCGTCGGCTGGTAGCAGGGGATCGCGCTGCCCTCGCGGATAGCTGGCGCTTTGGGCACCGCTGCGACGATTTGACGGGCGCGGTCGCAAGCTGTAGTCAACGGCAATTCCGGTTGGTCCGGTGCTGGGAATTCAACGCCTTCAATCTGTGAAGCGTGAAAGACGGTGTAGCCCTTCAAGTATTTTCTTTGCTCCTCGGTGGCCTGTCCTTCGCACTCCTTAGTATAGGTGCCGTATTTGATGACGAGAAAGCCCTTCTCGCCCTTCCTGACATATCCGCCTAATTCCTTGGCCTGTAAAAAGGTCAGAAAGTAAGGTGAAGTATAGCGGAGGCTGCCAAGTAGAAAGACGTTTATTCCGTTGTAACGCTTGCCGCTGGTAAAGTTACGGGGAAATCCAACCTTCGAGAAATAAGGGGACTTCCAAGGGATAACTCCCTGTTCAAGCTGCGTGATGATACGTTGAGTAACTTGCTCGTAGATGTCTTGTTGCATAATGTTCCTTGTGGTTTTTGCTGAAAGCACAGTGCTTTCGCTAAAAACCAATGGAGACCCCCACGCCGGAGGTCGGGCAGGCAGTCAATGGGAGGCTCCGACGGAGGGTTCCCGAAAGTCCCGCAAGGAGCTTGCGAGTGAGGACAATTTCGGGAAACCGTTGGATGCCCTTGACGGCTTGAACGACCGGGAGGCGTTACAAGCCGCGATTAGCGGCGTTCTAAATGCGCTTTCTTGGGCTGAGGAAAACGCCCATCTTCAAAACGAGTGGAGCGAAGCCGAAACCCGGGTCAAAGCGAAACGAACGTGAAGCGCCGGGTTCCGGCTTCGCTCGACGCGCACGGTCGGAGCGCGGAGGCTGGCACGGTCATGGTTTGTTGACGGTGCCAGGTGGTGGAAATGAAAAACGACGCCGGAGGCCGGTGTCTGTAAAGCGGAGCGACAGTCACCAGCCGACAGCGCCAATCGAAGGAGGCGGCGCAAGCCGGTCTTTCGCAGGCGGAGGGAAACTAAGCGGCAGCGCCCGCAGACCGGAGAAAGACGGGCTTGCGCGTGGTAGGTGGTGGAACGGGGCGTTGCGGGGTGTCCCCGCTAGAATGGGTAGCGCCGCACGAAGTAGGCGCTCAGGGAAAGGCTTTTCCCGACGGAAAAAGATGCTAAAAGCATACTGTCCTCTATCAAAAACCCACAGAATTGAACCAACATGAAAAACCGGATCAGTCGGTTGAGGCGTTTCTAACGGAGGGGGTGGGGGAGGAGCGCCGCCTTCTTTGCGGCGCAATTGCCCTTGCCGCCGAGTTTCAACTTGCTCGGGTATTGGCCGGGCGAGCAAGCGCTCGTAGGGCCTGACGGCGCTGGGTGTGCTTTTGCAGAAGCCGATACCCCTCTTTCCACGCACTTCGATCTCAAGGATTTTTTCTCCGGTCTGCTCGTCATCGACGATCATCACGTCGCGGTGTTGAAGGTTCTTCGCCTCATCGGGGCGAAGTCCGGTATTTGCCATAAAGAGCACAAAGTCATGCACCTGTTCGGCATTCCATTTGTAGTGAATGCGCGAAGGTTTACGGGCGTTAGCTCTCGTCGCCTCATAGAGCTGCTTGTATTCGGCGGGGCTGAACCACGGGCGATGGACAATCTTCCCCTGTGTCTTGTAGGGCGGTGATAGATCGGGGAGGTGGTCAAGCCACTCGTGACGGATGGCCGTTTTCAGGACCAGCCGCAAGGTCACGATTTCATCGTGAAGAGTGGATCGGGATGGCGGCTTAGTCCGGGGAGGGAGGGTGCTCTTGGAGAGAGGATTTGGCACGTTGTAGGTGGTCATCCGGTGAACCCGGTATTCCTGCACCTTCCCGGCGGTGATTTGGGAAACGTGGAGGTCACCGAAAAAGGGGATAAGGTGCAGCCGAAGGCGAATACCGTGCCCCTCGACCCAGCGGGGGCTGCGCTGCCCCTCGGTGATGACGCCATACTCTTTGAGGAATTGATCCGCTGCGCGGCGGAAGTTGTTTCCCGAGCCGAGGATACCGGCGCGTTCTTTTCCCTGGAGTGTGAGATACCAATCTTCGGCGATTGCCTGAGCCTGCTGAAGGCTCTCCTTCTTGGTGGTGGAGCGGCGCTGTTTGCCGCCCACGGAGGCTGCACACCACCAGAAGCTGCTTTTTCCTCGGCGGTAAAGCTGAAGCTTGCCGCCCATTAATTCGATGTTGCTCATAGTGCTCGTGTTGGTTTTCACGGGGAACTCCTGGGGAGCCGCCCCATTTCTGACCTAAGACTATCAGGTTTTTGAAAAAAGTCAAGAATGTGTTAGAAGTGTGCTAGCGTTTTTTGCCTATTTTTTGGCATTGGGGAAACAAAAAGCCCACGTAACTCGTTGATTACGTGGGCTTAAAGTGGTTGCGGGGGTAGGATTTGAACCTACGACCTTCAGGTTATGAGCCTGACGAGCTACCAGGCTGCTCCACCCCGCGGTTTCAGGACCGTCAACTTAACACCCCAGGCCATCCCCGCAAGCGAAAACTTAAAGCTTCTGCCGGGCAAAATCCCACCCGATCGAGCCCCGATCAAAAGACCATGCCAACAAGAGCATATATTATATATACGCCTTCCCTCCACACTTTTGCGACTTTTCCCCTTTTGGAACGAAACATGCACTCAATCGTCAGTCTTCATGTCTTCGCCCGCTCTCCCACACGATGATAGCAAGCGCTGGCCCCTCGTGGTCCGCGTTTTTATCTTTGTCGTGGCGTACGTGGGGGGCAGCTATCTGGGTACCATCCTCCGGTTCCCTCCCAATAATGCGATTCCCTTCTGGCCTCCGGCGGGCATCATGCTCGGCGCCCTTCTGGTCGCCGGGCCGGGGGAGTGGATAGCGTTCGTCCTGGGGGCCATCGCCGCGAGCATTCTCTCCGGTACCGAAATTTATCACTACAGCCCCTGGTTCGGCGCGGCTTCCGCCGGGGCGAATATCCTCGAGGCGGCGATCGGCAATTGGTTTCTGCGCAATTTCTTTGGAGGCATCCCGACGCTTGAGCGGGCCCGCGATGTCCTGCGGTTTCTCCTCGTCTCCGCGGTGCTGGCGCTCATCGGAGCGACGTGCGGCCTGGTGCTCAAGGCGGCTTTTGATGACAATGTCTCCTTCCTGAGCCTCTGGCCATTGTGGTGCAGCGCGAATGCCCTAGGTCTCCTGATCTTTACTCCGCTCGTGCTTGCGTGGGCCGGCGGCAAGTCGACCCCATCGGAGCCGACTGGCCGTGAGCGCATGTTCTCCGCGGAGTCCGCGATCTTCCTCGCCATTCTCATGGCAGCGGCGGCGGTCGCGTTTGGCGGCACGCCAATTTCCGTGCAGATGCCTTATCCGTCGCTCACGTTCCCGCTGCTGCTCTGGGGGAGCATGCGGCTGCCGGCACGCACGCTTACGGCGGGCATGGTGATGCTCGCGGGTGTGGCGGCGCTCAGCATGGCCGCGGGCGGAGGCTCCTTCTGGACTGGCGCGTTCGGCCCCGTTCGCACGCTTATCCATTTGCAGGTGTTCCTTTACGTCAGCCAGCTCTGCATCCTCTTTCCCGGTGCGATGGTCGCGCAGCGACGCATCGCGGAGGGGCGCGTCAAGATACTGAATGAAAACCTGGAGCGCAGCGTCGCCAGCCGCACGGCGGAGCTCGAGGAGAGCCGTTCCCGTTACCGCGAGCTCGCAAGCATCGCGCCGGTGGGGATCTTCCGTATGGATGCGGAGAAGCAGATCATTTACGTAAACGAAAAGTGGTGCGACATGGCGGGCATCTCCGCGGAGAAGGCGCAGGGGCAGGGCTGGCTCGCTGCCGTCCATCCCATGGATCGCGGCCGCGTCCTGGAGGATTGGTCGGAGCGGGGCGCCGTGCGCGACCTCGATTTCCGCTTCGCGCTCCCGGATGGCACCGTCACATGGGTGCTCGCGCAGTTTGCGCCGCAATTCCACGAGCGCCAGCTCACCGGCTACATCGGCTGCATCACCGATATCACCGCGCGGAAGGAAGCGGTCATCCTCCTCCAGCAGACCCAGCAGCAGCTCGAGAGCGGCATCCGCGAGCGTACCGCGGAGCTCAGCCAGCGGAATGAGGAGCTGAGCCGCGAGATGGGCGAGCGCGACCGCATTGCCCGCGAGCTGCTCGAGAGCGAGTCCACGCTGCGCGCCTTCTTCCAGAGCGCACCGATGATGATGGGCATCGTCGAGCTGATGCGCGACGATATTTTCTTCGTCTCCGTCAACGCCTCCGCGGCCTCCACGCTCATGGGCGCGGGGACCCTGCCCGCCGCGGGCAAGACCACGCGTGAGATGGGCTGGAACACCGAGGAGATTGAGCCATGGCTCGAGAAATTCCGCGAGAGCGAGCGGCGCCGCCAGCCGATGCGCCTGCGGCACCGCCGCATGATTGGAGGCCAGGAGCGCGAGTTCGCCGCCACTGTTTCCTTCCTGGGCCGGTCGGCCGCGGATCAGCCTCGCTACTGTTACGTCGCGGAGGATATCACGGAGAGCGCCCGGTCGCAGGAGACCACCGAGCGCTTCCGCGCAATCCTCGAGGCCACGACGGACATGGTCGGCATGGCCGATAAATTCGGCCGCCTCTTCTATGTGAACGGCGCCGGCCGCGACCTCCTCGGCCTCGCCCCCGATGAGCCGCTCACCGGCCTCCGCCTCCCCGATGTGCACGCCCCGTGGGCCGCGGATCTCGTCGCCCTCGAGGGCCTCCCCGTCGCGATGATCGAAGGCGCATGGCAGGGTGAGACCGCCGTCCTTTCGCGCAACGGCCCGGAGATCCCCGCCTCGGAGCTAATCCTCGCCCACAAGAGCCCCTCCGGCTCCGTGGAGTTCCTCTCCACGATCATCCGCGACATGTCCGAGCAAAAGGAGGCCGAGGTCCGCATCAAAGCCTCGCTCGAGGAAAAGGAAGTCCTGCTCAAGGAAATCCATCACCGGGTCAAAAACAACCTGCAGATCGTCTCCAGCCTCCTGCAACTCCAGGCCTCCTATATCAAAGACGTCGATTCCCTCGCGATCTTCGAGGAGAGTCGCGACCGGGTCAAATCCATGGCCCTCATCCACGAGCAGCTTTATCAATCAAACGACCTTGCGCAGATTGACTTCCCCGAGTATCTGCGCAGCTTACTAAACATGGTTCTCTCTGCTCACAGGACCAATCGCACCCGCGTCGAGACCAAGCTCCATGTCGATCCCGTCTCGCTCGATCTCGATACGGCCATCCCCGTGGGCCTCATCACCAACGAGCTCGTCACCAACAGCCTCAAGTACGCGTTCGCAGGCCGCACCGTCGGCGAGATCGCGGTCCGACTCACGAAATCCGAGACCGGCGACTTCCTTCTCATGATCTCCGATAACGGGGTCGGCCTGCCCGAGGGGTTCAATTTCGACAAGGCCCCGTCGCTCGGCCTGCGCCTCGTCCGCATCCTCACCAAGCAGATGCGTGCCCGGCTTGAAATCTCCAACGGAATTGGCACCCAATTCCGCGTTTACTTCAAATCACAATCCAACGCATGACCATCGAAGGCGCGCCATCCCGCATCCTCGTCGTAGAAGACGAAGCAATCGTCGCCGCTGATATCCAGGACCGGCTCGAAGTACTGGGCTATGAAGTCGCAGGCTGGGGCACCACGGGTGCTGAGGCCCTCGATCTCGCGCGCACATCGAAACCCGACCTCATCCTCATGGACATCATGTTGAAAGGTCCCATGAATGGCATCGAGGCCGCCCACCTCGTCCGGGTCGAGCTCAGCATCCCTGTCATCTTCCTTACCGCAAACTCGGATGAAGCCGTGCTCGAGCAGGCAAAAATCTCCGAGCCATTCGCGTACCTGTTGAAGCCGTTCGAGGAGCGCCAGCTCCGCACCAACATCGAGATGGCGCTTTACAAGAGCCGCATGGAGCGCGAGCGCGAGCGGCTCGTCCGCGAGCTCCAGGACGCCGTCTCCACCATCAAGACCCTTACCGGCCTCCTGCCGATCTGCGCATGGTGCAAGAGCGTGCGCGATGACTCCGGCTACTGGATGCGGGTCGAGCAATTCGTCGAGCAGCACTCGAAGGCCACCTTCTCCCACAGCGTCTGCCCGGAGTGCGCCAACCGCTACTTCGGCGCCGAGGAAGGCCACGAGTGCGCCAATGGCGAGCACGACGTCACGCCCACCGGTGAGACCGCCGTCTTCGTGCCCCCGCCCACGCTCTGAGCGGTTGATATCCTATTCTTTCGCCATCCGCGTCTCATTGACCGCCGGCGTTGTCCGGACCAATCTCCCATCCTATGGAAGAGTGGCTTCCCAAGCACATGGCCGCCGACCTTGGTGATATCTCCCGCCTCCGCATGCCATTCGGCAAATTCGGCCCCCAGGCATTCCCGCCGCACGGCATCCCCATCTACGATCTCCCCGCGGAGTACCTCGCATGGTTCGCCCAGCATGGCTGGCCCAAGGGCGAACTCGGCCGCCTCCTGCGCATCGTTTACCAAATGAAGGTCGACGGCTCCGACGCCGCCTTCGACCCCATGCGCAAAGCTGCGGGCGGCAAAGCCTCCCTCCACCATCCCCGCCAGCGCGATTTCAAAAACCTGGGAGATCCGCAAAGCCCAGCCTGATTTCCTCCCATGCGGCCGCTCTTCCAACCTTTCCTTCCCTCGGCATTCCGGTAATATCACAACCCCCATGTTAGTCCTCACTGTCATCGGCCCAGACCGCCCCGGGCTCGTCGAGCTTCTCGCCCGCATCATCGCCTCCCACGGCGGCAATTGGCTTGAGAGCCGCATGAGCCGCCTGGGCGGGGAATTCGCAGGCATCATCCGCGTCGAGATATCCGCCGCCTCGGAGCCCGCGCTCAGCCGCGAGCTCTCCGCCCTCTCCGCGCAGAGCCTCACCGTCGTCTCGCACTCCAGTGCCGCGGAGCCGCCGGCCCCGCGCCGGTTCGCCGCTCTCGATCTCGTCGGGCTCGACCGTCCCGGCATCGTCCGCGAGATATCCCAGGCGCTCGCGCGCGCCGGGGCGAATGTCGAAGAGCTGACCACCTCCTGCGAAAGCGCAGCCATGTCCGGCGAGCCCCTCTTCAAAGCCGACATCAGGATCAGCCTCCCCGATGCGTGCGACATCGCAGCCATCCGCCGCGAGTTGGAGGAGATCGCCGCCAATCTCCTCGTGGATATTTCCCTCGTCCCCCTGGAAGCCGCGGCGCCGCTCTAGTTTTAATTCTTCCGAGCCGCGGCATAAGCCTGGCGGATCGCAGGCAACTCCGGCGCGTCGTACCAGGCGCGGAAGAACAGGACACTCCCCTTGCGGATATCCTGCACCAGCTCCGGCCACGAGCTCGACATGCTCTCAATCGTCGGATTGATCACGCTGAAACAGGGCGACCCTCCCCCCGCATCCGCATAAGTCCGCCGCACCACCTGCGGCGTGATATTCCGCGGCGAGAGCATGTTCAATTGCCGGTATGGCGCCGTCGCGCTGTAATAGCCGAGCGTGCTGTGCTCCGGGATGATGAGCACATCGGGAAACTCCGCCGCCAGCGCCCGCATCACCAGGAATGACACCGGGCTCCCGATCGCCCCATTCGAGTCGATATAAAAGATCGTCGCGCCCCAGCGCTGCCGCGCAAAACGCATCTTCCCCTCCAGCTCGTGCTGCCAGAAGGCCTGCAAATCCGCGGGCGGATCCATATTCTCCCGCCATCCATCCTCGTACTCCCATGCATTCGTGATGTGCCCGGCCGCGTCCCGCTCGATCATCACGCGCTGCGGGCGAAGCGTCACTCCCACCCGGTATCCCGCGTCCCGGTATATCTTGAAATACCGGTCCACGATCTCCGCCATCTCCGGCGCCACACTCTGCGCCGGGTCGGCAGCGGCCAGTTTTGTCGGGTCCCCCATGTACGTCGCGCCGGGATATTGCGCCCCCTCCAGGTCCCACGTGATCACCCCTTGCGCGTTCATTTCCTTCATCCGCTTGAGCGCGTCATGCGCACGGTCGAGGACCATCTTCTGGAATCGCTTCACCCCGCCGGGCGTCGTCACGTCCACTTTCGTATCGGCGCTGAACCATTTGCGCGGGTTCCGTCCCCCGTTCGTATCGTCCGACTCAAAAAAAACCTGTGCGATCGGCCTGCGGTCCGTCCAGGCCCGCACATTCTTCATCACCGGGTATTGGCGCGCGAACGCGGCGAATAGATCCGGGCACACCACCATCGGGTCCGGGATCGATCCCGCAAACCGCAGCCCGATCCGGAAGTGGACGCTCCCATTCGCCGGCACCGGCCAGTAAATGTAGGGCGAGCCGCCATCCGCGTAATCGTGATGGTTCATCACCTTCAGCACGCCTTCGACGTCGTTCGGGTTGCCGCGTTCCAGCTTCATCAGCAGCGGCTGCGTAGCGTCCACCCCCTCCAAGTCGCACACCAGCGCCCCAGGCTGCGCCCCGCCGTAATTCGCGATAAGAATCCCGGGGCCGCCCGTGTTGTACGCGCGCATATTCGGGTTCCCGTCATTCGCCGCGATCGGGGTCGGGAATCGCAGCTTCAGCAGGTCCAGCTCGAACCCGAGGATCGGCACCGCCAGGCGGTTCGTGATCGTCACGTCCGCATACGCGCGGTCCGCCTCGCCAGTGCTCCATCGCACCGCCACCGAGAACTTCGCGCCGTAATCCGCGACGATCGCCCCATCTTTTTCCGAAAGCGCCGGCGCAGCGTTCCCATCGTAGATCACCCCTGTGCCTTGCGGTCCATATGCCCCGATCCGGAATGGCCGGCCATCCACACCCGGCGCCCCGTCCTGAAAATTGAAGTTCATATCACCGCGTCCCAGCTCCGCCACCCCCTCGGTGCCCGAGACCTTGAGCGCCACCCCCGCGCGCAACGCGCCGCCGCAGGATGCAATCGCAGCCAGCATCACCGCAGCCCTCAAGCCCCGTACCACTTTCCCAAGGCGCGAGCGCCCCGCCGCATCCCCGCGCCGCATGACATCGAGCATACAGCCGCTGATCTTACCGCCTTTATCCTCCCGCGAAAGGAGAATGCGGCATCGTTCGACCGTCACTCCATCGGCACCCACGTAAATCGCGCCGCATCGAACCGCACCGCCGCCGCCTGCGGGTGCGGCAGGGCAGGGGGCAGCAGCCGCGCATCCAGCCGTATCGCATTCGCGAGAACCCATTTCTCCACCGGCATCCCCCAGTGCCGCGTGCTCCGCGGCCACGCCTCCTGGATCCGGCTATCCCACACCACCCGCACAGCGGCGGGATCCCGTTGCGTCCGCAGGAAGCCGATCAGCAGGTCGAGCCGCGTCGCCTCATATCTCCATAGCGCGATCTGGAGCCACGTCGTCAAGATCCCGCTCAGCACCACCGCCAATATCACCCAGCTCTTCACCCGCACCTTCGGGGCGATTCGCTCGATCCCACAGCCCACCCCCATCAAAAGCACCGGGATGATCGCGTACTTCTTGCGCGAATCGAGCGAGAATCCGCCTCCCACCGCATAGATAGCCACCGTCGCCAGCAACAGCGCCACCAGGTAGCCCAGCATCAGGTTCCCCGCCGACGCTTCCCGCCCCGTCTCCGCGCGCAAGCCCGCCAGCGCCCTTCGTCCATAAAGCGCCACAGCGGTGATCAGCAGCGCCCCCGCCGCGAATTGCCATGGCGACCACGCGAAAAAAAGCAGGTCCCGCGTCCCGGCCCGCAGCCACGGCTCGAAAATATCCAGGTTCGTGTACTGGTAAAAAATCCCCGAGAGGATCGTGCGCGGGTTCAAGACCACATGCTCCGCCGGCATGCGCCCCGGGAAGGTCCGGTAAAGAATCATCCAGATGCCGCATCCCGCCACCGGCGCCCCCGCCAGCGTCAGGCGCTCCCTCAGCGGAGCATCCCTCTCTCTCACCAGCGGCAATGCCCCCGCGACAAGCTGCGCAAAGAAGAGCGCCTCATGGCTCAGCAGCGAGAGCACCGTACATAGGATGCAGAGCGGCACCGCCCACGCATTCTTCAACGGAAACACCCGCAGCAGCAGGCACAGCCCCGCCAGGAAAAAAGTCGTCGCCAGCACATACGTGTACGCGGAGGCCCACATCAACGCCTCGTCCGCCCAGGGATACACAGCAAAGATCAGCGCCAGCAGCAGCGCCAGCGACTCGGAACTCAACATCCTCCTCAACGCCAGCATCAGCAGCGTCGCAGCGATCCCGTGCGTCGCGAGCGCGAGAATCCCCGGCAACAGCGGATGCGCCAGCGCCGCCCCATGGATCAGCTCATGCCCCAGGATGCGCCACACCCCGTCTTCGTGGAAATAAATCGGAACCCCCTTCGATTGAAGCCAGTCCGCGAAATGAAAATCATCCGCGACCCGAAGGTAGGGCCGGCAGATCGGAAACCACGCCGCCAGCACCGCGATCCCGAGAAAACTCCACGCATTGGGAAGCGGTTTACGCGCCGGTTTCATCACAAGGCCACATTCGACCCATCATTGCACCACCCCGATCATCGGCCCCAGATCAATTTTCCGGTCATCGCGCAGGAGGTTGCGGTATGGAGCACCAGCGAGAAGCAAGGGATTGAACGGGCGCAAACGCATGGTGAATAATTGGAGGAAGAGAATATGGGCCGTGGAAGGATTATCGAGAATGCCTGAAATCGTGAAAGGATCCGGCAACCAACCATATCAAACGTATGCTCCTCTACGTATAGAGCGGATACACTAGAAATAACTCTAAAGACGTAAATAATCAGCCTCGTGCGATTATTACGATCCCTTTTCAATCATGTAACATCGGGGCCACAAAATTCGTGAATCTTGTGGTGAATAACCTGCCAATATCCTCCCAAGCTCCCGGTGAATAGGTTCTCCCGCCTTTGTGAATAACTTTGCCGCTTTGAACGTCCCACCCGCCCGCGTGGTCTCTCTTTCCGCCGCGCCCTGCGCACTCCTTTTGCTACTTCCTGTTTTTTCGCCGATATTCTCTCCTGCCAATTCCAATGCCTGCCCGATCCCACTTTACCCGATGGATTCCCGCTCTCTGCTGGATGGTCGTCATCTTCATCGCCTCCACCGACGCCTTTTCCGCGGAGCACACCGGCTCCTGGATCGTTCCGATCCTCCGGCGCCTCTTCCCGCATCTCACCGTTCGGAATGTTGAGGATCTCCATTATTTTGTCCGCAAGTGCGCGCATTTCGTCGAGTACAGCATCCTCGGCAGCCTGCTCTGGCGGGCCATCCCTGAGCACAAGACCAACCCGGAGGTCGCCGATTGGTGGCGCGCCTGCACCGCCCTGCTCGTTGCCACCTTCTACGCCGCCACCGATGAGTACCACCAGTCGTTCGTCCCCTCCCGCACCTCCTCGGTGCATGATGTCCTCATCGATGCGTTCGGCGCCAGCGTTGCCGTATTGATCGTCTGCCTCGTCAATCGCCAGCGCGCCCGACGCGCGCTGGTGCCCGTCACGTCCCCCTTCGCGTAGGGAATGCGACGCGCAAACCATTCTCCTAAAACGAGAAGCTCGATTGCGCCGGCTCCGGCGCGGTGAGGAACGGGGCAAATTTCTTCACTAGCTCCTGCAGCTTCGCCGCGTAATACTCCACGTTCTCGTCCCGGTTCTCCGGGTCCCACTCGGAGGCGAGCCTGGCGTTCTCGTACGCCGCGACATTTTTCTTGGTCCCGGTGATGTAATAGCTCACCTGGTCCCCGGGCTCATACTTGCGGGTGCTCTTCAGTGCCAGCTCGTATGCCGCGGCCCGGTTGCGCGAGGAGCCCTCGATTTTCTTTGCGTATTGGCCCAGCGAATCCTGCAGTGTATCGGTCTTCGCGAGCCACTCGATCGGCCATTCCCGATTCCGTATTTTTGATTCGAAGTCCGCCCGCAGTGCCTCCACCTCCGCCCCGCGCCCCTGCATCAAGAGCAGGATCGTCTGCTCCATGAAGAGCCGCTGGAATTTCTCCAGGCCGCGCGAGCGCAGCGCCCCGCCTCGCAGGATCAGGACGCCTTCCTTGTCCAGCAGCGCGTAGTTCTTCGCCTTGTACGAGAACATTGCCTCGTATTGCTCGTCGATTTCCACGTCGATCCCGGGCGGCAGGATTTCCGCCAGCCGCGCGTGCAGCTCCGCCAGGGCGACGCCCGCGGGCGGCACAAAGTAAATCCCGTCCGTGTCGATCTCGATGACCTGCGCGCCCAGCGCCTCCAGCCGCGCGACCATGTCCCGCAGCAGCGCGCGCCCCCGCGCGGTCACATCCGCCGCCGCATCGTAATCCGCAAATCGCGCCTGCGAAAACCCCAGGTAGCCGTACATCGCATTGATCAGGATCTTGAACGTGGTCTGCAGCGCCTGGAGGCTCGCCCGCGATGCCGGGGTGGCGGCCGCGCGCATCTGCTGCTTTGCCTGCAGCCGGTAGCTGCGCAGGTCCGTAAGGATGCCGTGGAAGATGCCCAGCCGGTCCGATGCCGGCAGGCAGCCGAATTGCAGCATCAGGCTCGGGTAGAGCGACGCCACGTCGCAATGCCACACATTCCGCGCGATCCCCGTGAAAAAAATATCCGTGTACCCGCCCTCGAACGCGCGCGGCTGCGGCAGCTCCGGCAGCGAGTGCCGCTGCCGCAGGTACTCGCGCAGGAAGAGCGCATCCGCCTTTGTCGCACTGCCCCGCACGATTACATCCTGGTAGTTGTACGGGAAAATCTTCGCCTGCACGAAATAGCTCGCCCCCAGCGCCTCCGCCAATGCGCTCACCTGCTCCAGCGTCGAGCCCGCGGGGATGTGCAGGTGCGCGGCGATATCCGGCAGATCGTAGCTCTCCAGCACCCGCGCGGTCACGTCGTAGAATTGCGCGAGCAGAAACGTGTCCACGAAGTGCCGCCCCGCGACCTCGTACTTGGGATAGGTGATCGTCTTCTCCGCCACCTGGATGCGCGAGGGCCTGCTGGCCAAAGCGGAGCCATCGCGGCCCCAGTTGAGCTTCACCTTCGCATTGCGCGCGTGTGCGGCCACGCCCGGAAGGATTTTTTTGAAAAGGTCGTGCCCCTCGATCACATCCGGGTCGCGCTCCCGGATCAGCGCGGTCAGCGTTTCCAGTTCGGAGCGCCCCAGCGTCCGCGTCCAGCCCGTGGAATCCGCGAGATGGATTGATTGCGAATCGACCGCGACCTGGAGCCGGCGGATGTCTCCCCACTCGAGCGTCTTGAAGAGCGTCTTGCCGGTCGTGAGGAGGTATTGCTGGATCGGGTCGCTGAGGATGAACGCCGGATGCCCGGTCGTTTTCAACGCCGCCCTTGCCTTCGTCAGCGCCGCCCAATCGTCCAGCGTGACGAGGTGATCGAACGGGAGGCCCCCCGCCAGCGGCGTGATCTCGGCGCCTGGCGCGACACCCGGGGGGAGGGGACCGGCCGACCAGAAGAAAGGCTGGAATGCCTCCCGTCGCGTGACCGTCCGGCCATCCTGCTGCCGGAGGTAAAGCGTGACGCCGGAGGCGTCGTCAAATTCGGCGGCGACGATCCCGGGCTCAGGATCGTGACCGAAGAGAAGCGCATTTTCTTCAAAGGCCATGGAGAAAATATGGCAGCTTCCGCGGAATTTGAGATTGGAAAAAAATCCAGTCCCGCGTGTGAGGCAAAAAAAGGACGGCCATCGCTGGCCGCCCTTCTTTTAAGGTTGGTCGATCTACTCGCCGCTTTCTCCCGCCGCGGGCTCCGCGGTTGGCTCGGCGGCTTTCTTCTTCGCGCGCGTCTTGGGGGCGGCTTCGGCCCCCGGCTTAGCCGCGGCCTTCTTGCCTTTGGTCTTCGCGGGCTCGGGAGCGGCGGTCTCAACGACCGTCGCATCCACCCACTCGATCAGCGCCATCGGGGCTGCGTCGCTATTGCGCTGGCCCAGCTTGACGATGCGGGTGTAGCCGCCCTTGCGCTCCGCCGCCCTCGGCGCCACCTCGTCAAAGAGACGATGGACTGCGCCCTCGTTGTGCCGGAGGTAGGAGAGCGCCGTGCGGCGCGCGTGCAATGTGTTTTTCTTGCCGAGGGTCACGAGCTTCTCCGCGAAAGGGCGGACGGCCTTGGCCTTGGCGAGGGTGGTCTTGATACGGCTGTGCTCGATCAGGCTGACCACCTGATTCGCGAGCAGCGCGTCGCGATGGGCCTGGGAGCGCCCGAGTTTTACTACGCTTTTCTGGTGTCGCATGGTTTTTGGGTGCGAGTTGGGGGGGGTCCTACGAAGACAGCGCCTCCAGCGCCGCGGCTGCGGCCGCATCGGCCGCATCGATGAGCCCGCCTTCGAATTTCATGCCGAGGCTCAGGCCCAGCTGCGACAGCTTGTCCTTGATCTCGTTGAGCGACTTCTTGCCGAAGTTGCGGTACTTGAGCATCTCCGCCTCCGTCTTCTGCGCAAGCTGGCCGACGGTGGTGATGTTCGCGTTGTTCAGGCAGTTCGCCGCGCGCACGCTCAACTCGATCTCGTTCACGCTCATGTTCAGCAGCTTCTTGAGCTTCTGGTTCTCCTGGCTCACCTGCTGCGGCGTCTCGTCGAATTCCACCGCGTTCTCGTCGTAATTGACGAATGGATCGAGGTGCTTCTTCAGGATCGCGGATGATTGCAGCAGCGCGTCCTGCGGGGTGATGCGCCCATCGGTCCAGATCTCCAGCACCAGCTTGTCATAATCCGTCCGCTGGCCGACGCGCGTATTTTCCACCGCATACTTGACCCGCGTGACCGGGGAGAAGATCGAGTCAATCGGGATGACCCCGATCGGCTGGTCCGGGTGCTTGTTCTCATCGCCCGTGGCAAATCCGCGGCCCACCTTGACCTCCAGGTCGGCGTCGAATTTCCCCTTCTTGTCCAGCGTGCAGATGTGCTGGTCCTTGTTGATGACGTCGCACCCCGCGAGCTCCTGGATGTCCGCCGCTGTGACGGCCCCTTCTTTATTCACGGAAATCTGCAGCGTCCGCGTCTCGTGGTCGTGCGCCTGGAATTTGATCTTCTTGAGGTTCAGCACGATGTCCGTCACGTCCTCGACGACGTTCGGCAGCGTGGCAAACTCGTGCTGCGCGCCATTGATGCGCACCGAGGTGATTGCGGCCCCTTCCAGCGAGGAGAGGAGCACGCGGCGGAGGGAGTTGCCCACGGTGTGCCCGTATCCGGCCTCGAAGGGCTCGGCGACAAAACGGGCGTAGGTATCAGTGGCAGTGCTCTCGTCGCGGACGGGAGTCTTGGGCATTTCGAAACGGCTGAGGCGGACTGGCATGGTATGATTTTGAAATCAGGCGTCGCGCGACGGCGGGGCCGCCGGTGCTCCGGTACTGGTTTCTTCCTTTTATCTCTTCGCCGGGTTCCCCCTGAAGCGCGTGGCGGCGATTGGGAATCGCTCGCCCAGGGACCAACGGCGAAATCGTTTTTGTGTGTTATCGCGCTTTATTTGGGAGGGTGGAACAAAGCACAGCGGGACGCCCCTGTCCAGTCTTTGTTTTCCGTGAAAAACCGGAGCCTACGGGGCTCGAACCCGCAACCTCTGCCGTGACAGGGCAGCGCTCTGACCAATTGAGCTAAGGCTCCTCGCGCTTAAACGAGCCGCGAAACCTAACGCCCGCCCGCCCCCTAGGCAACGATTTTCTCGCCAGCCTGTTTCCCGCCCCCCGGGGGGCCGGCGCCCTTATCCCTGAAGCATCCGCCGGATTGCGCCGCCACGAAAAGCCGGTAAGTTCATCCCGCGCAACCGCATGAAAACCCTCCTCCTTCTCCTCCTGGCCGCCGCCGGCACGGCCTCCGCGGATATCCTCACCAAGACTGTCGAATACGACCACGCCGGGACGAAATTTTACGGCTACCTCGCTTACGATGCCTCCGCACCGGCCGGCACAAAGCGCCCCGGGGTCCTCGTCGTCCCCGAATGGTGGGGCCTCAACGACTACGTCAAGGGCCGCGCAAGGCAGCTCGCGGAGATGGGCTACGTCGCATTCGTCGCGGATATGTACGGCGGCGGCGCCAGCACCACCGACGCGAAGAAGGCGAAGGAAATGGCCGGCCCGCTCTATGGCACCCCCGAGATGCCGGCCCGCGCGCAGGCCGGGCTGGATCAATTGCTGAAGACCGGCCTCGTCGATCCGGACAAAGTCGCCGCCATCGGCTTCTGCTTCGGCGGTTCCACGTGCCAGGCGCTGGCCTATACCGGCGCGCCCCTGGCTGCCATCGTTAGTTTCCACGGCGGCCTCATCCAGCCGCCCGCGGACGCATTGAATAAAATCCGCTGCAAATTCCTCATTCTGAACGGGGCCATCGATCCGAATGTGAAACCGGAGGCCATCACCAGCTTCATGCAGGCCCTCGAGAGCGCCCACGTGGACTACCAGTTCATCAATTACTCCGGTGCCCTCCACGCCTTCTCAAATCCCGATGCGACCAAGCTCGCCGAGGCGAATGGGATGACCGGCGCGGTGGGCTACAATGAGACCGCCGCCCGTCGCTCATGGGCGCAAATGAAGAGCTTTTTCGACGAGGTATTCCAAGGAAAATGAGGGTGCGGAAAGTTCATCGTGCGACCGGTACTTCATGAGATAGACGAAGCCCAGCGGCTCAGTTCCTGCAGCGGATTGCGATGGCTGGCACCCGTGCGATCGATCGCGCGGAGGAGATCCCCTATGATGGGATAAGATATCAACAAAGTTCCGTCCCGATGCGCGCCAGCTAATGGAGTTAAAGTTATTCAAGCCCCTATGGGGACATCAAGGGACCATCGCTCGGGCGGCGCAGCAGGTCGTCGCGCGCGGCTTTCATGGCATCGAGGGGCCCTTCCCCACCGGCCCGGAGGAGGCCCGCCGGTTCAAGGAGACCCTGGCCGAATCCGATCTTCTCTATATTGGCGAGATATCCACCACAGGCTTTGCAACGCCCGCCCCCGGCAGCACAGTCACAGATCACCTGGACGCCTTCGAGCGCCTCCTGGCCGGCGGCCTTGACGCAAAGCCGTTATTCTTCACCGCCATGGCCGGCAGCGACTTATGGACCTTTGCGGAGAACCTCGATTTCCTTGGCCGTGCCTGCGAGATCGCCCGCCGGTACAATGCCAGGGTAGGTTTCGAGACCCATCGCAGCCGCAGCTTCTTTCATCCCATCGTTACGCGTGATCTTTTGCACGAATTGCCCTCCATCGAGCTTACCATCGACTTCAGTCATTGGTGCGCCGTTACGGAGCGTCTTGTCATGGACGAGCTGCCCGATATCCTTGCGCTCTGCGCCCGGCGCGTACTCCATATCCATCCCCGCATCGGCTACGACCAGGGGCCCCAGGTCCCCGATCCGCGCGCCCCGGAGTACGAGCCCGCCGTCCGCGCCCACTTCGCATGGTGGCGCGCGCTTTGGGAGGGGCAGCGGGCGCGGGGCTTCCAGGTCGTCACCATGACTCCGGAGTTCGGGCCGGACGGTTATCTTCATCTCGAGCCGTTTACCGGGAGGCCAGTCGCCGATCTGGAAGAGTTGAATACCTGGACAGGCCTTCAGCTTCGGCAGGAATTCCATAAGCTCTATCCCGCCGGCCCGGAGTAATAAAATTCCCCGCCCGCTATGTTACTCGGCCGCGTCACCAGCCGATTGATGCACCTTCCTTACTTCCGCAATAGCCACCAAGTCATCCAGTAACTCGTGGAGATGGTGCCTGGCCAATCGCACCCTTAGCGTCACCCTGTCCAACCCATCCGTGCCGCCCTCCCACTCGGCCGCAATGGCCGCCGCCGGATAATCGACGAGGATGCGCTCGAGGTGGACGCGAGTCTTTCCACTGTCTGGCGCGAATTCGAGCGCCACGGCCACCGGCATCCGGCTGGCGTATAGCCGGGCTTCGTAAACCGCGACCACCGCGAGGACAAAACGCACCAGGAGACTCAATCCCAGCGCCCCGCCCGCGTAGCCGGCCCCCGCGATCATCCCCACCGCAGCGGTAACCCATATGCTTGCGGCAGTCGTTGCGCCGCTGATCGTCCCCCGTGGATGCAGGATCACACCCGCGCCCAGGAAACCTATCCCGGTGACCACCTGCGCCGCCACACGGCCGGAGTCACCGTTATTCGCCGCGAACGCATAGCCGGCCATCGTGAATCCGGCCGAGCCGAGACATACCAGGATCAATGTCCGGAGACCTGCCGGTTTCTCACGCCGTTCCCTTTCCGTACCGATGATCGCGCCGCAGGCCAATGCAACGAGAGTAAGCAGAACCTGGGTCAGCGGTGTGGGGAAGGTGGTTCTCAAGTCAGCCGCAAGCCAGTCTATGCTATTGATTATGGTCGTATTCATTATCCGGGGGTCGCCTTTATCTTGCCGGCTTTGATTGCCTTAACAAACGCATCATAGTCCAGCTGGGTCTGGTCCGCATAAGTAACTGCAAACTCCGCAATCGCCTCATCGAATTTCGCCGACGCGCCGCAATAACCAGCCAGCGCCGCATTATCTCCCGTGCGCGCATGCGCCTTCGCGAGCACCCTCCCGCACACCACCGCGTATTCCCGCAGGGTCTCCCCTTTCAATTCCGCCGGATTGATCGCGGCCTTGTGGTCCGCGAGCTGGCGCACGAGAAAAGACCGGCCCGCGATCGTTGCCCATCCCAGGAATGGATCGGTAACCGTCTGCATCCGCTGCTGCCCTTGCGCAACGCGCTTGCCCTCGTGGCCGACACTCTCCACGTGGGGCAGGTACGGCGCATAACACGATGCGAGTTCCTCCTTCATTTGCAGAAACATCGGATCCTCGAGGCCGTTCCCGAACAGCAGCACAATGTAATCCCGCGTACCGACGCTCCCAGTGCCCACCACCTTGAATGCGACATCCACCGGATGATAGGCATCGAGAATTAATTGACGCCCTGCGGTTACCGTCTCTCGGTACTCTCCCAGGGCAACGAAGACCGCGGCTCTTATCTTGTCCGGCACATGCCTGAGGGCGGGCAGGTTATCGTGGAAACGCGGCCAGCCGTCTTTGCCCGGCTCGGTAAGTTTCTTGAGCGTCTTCTCCTGCGTGATCCGTTCCGCCTTCTCCAGTACGGGACTGATGACTTGCAAGTCTCCCCGGATTTCGTACTTCGCGAGCTCGATGATTTTCATTCGCGAGAAGGAATTGACCGATTCCCTGTAGCAGCGAGCCAGTTCCTCCGCCGCGGCAGCGGAATCCTTCCGGCTGTCTCCTGCGTCCCGCCCCGCCAGGACCACGCTCGTAGCCATCCGTTTCAGGTCCCACTCCCACGGCCCCCGCGTCGTCTCGTCAAAATCGTCCAAATCAAACACGAGGTGGCCGTCCGGCGCCGCATAAGCGCCCAGGTTCTTCACGTGCGCATCGCCGCAAAGCTGGACCTCGATTCCCGCCGTCGGGTACCGCGCAAGGTCCTTCGCCATCTGCGGAGCCATCCCGCGAAAGAACGCAAACGGCGATGCGGACATCCGGTGCATCTTGATCGGGATCAACGCCGGCAGCCTCCCGGCGCTTGATTCCTTGATCGTCGAGAAGATGTCCCGATCCTCTTCGGGTTTCCACAGTGCATGGTCCGTGCGGGGCAGCTTATCCCGCAATTTCTTCCCCGCGGCCCGGCGTTCCTTCAGGGAGGGGATGGAAAGCTTGGACATAGTTCAGTTGCCCGCCGGCCAGTTATCGCGAGCTTTGGGAGGGGCTCTTCAATACCAGCACCGTCATCGAATAAGAAGGAAATGTATAATCGAAGGTCGAGCCGGAGATAACCACCGTCGCGGTGGAAAGATCGGTGCCGCCAAGATCATTCTGCTTCCCATAAGTATAAATCTCGGCCGGCGCCACGCCTGGAGTAAAGTGATCCAGCGTGAATTGCGTCCTTAGGTCGACGGCCGGGTGCTTGTTGATCACGAGCAGTGCCAGACTTCCGTCAGGCAGCTTCGAGGCATAGGAGGAGAGAAGCGCATAGCCGCTCGTCGCGCTGACTATCGCGGCCCCGGAGCGCCCCCAATGGGTCAGTAACTTGGCCGCGTAAAAGGACGGGTAGGCCGTATTGGCGGGTGCGCCGGCGTATCTCCCGGAGGCCGCGACCCCGTAGTCGCCGTATGTCCGCCAGCCGTACAATGAAGCGCTATTATTTCCGCCCGGATTCACACCGTTGCGGAAGGCCCACCAGGTGCACGCATTGAATTCCGTGCCCGCCAGGTTGCCCAGCGCATCCGCCATAAAGAGCCCATTCACAAGACTCGTGGTCTGTTTGCCGGGATTCTCACTCACAGAGTTCAATTCCGTCACCACCAGCTCGATGGAGCTCCCGGAAATCGTCCCCACATAGTCGGCGATCATTTTCCTCAAGTTCGCCGCATCGGACCGCAGCCTTCCCCCGGCCTGCAACAGCACCGCGTCGCTCTCGTTGTGCGCGTTCTGCGCGTAATAATGATCAATGAGAAAATGCGGCGTAACTCCCAATGACTTGAGTGTGGCCAGCACCACGGGCGTCCACCCCGCGTGCAGGCTATTGCTCTCGTTAGGGTTCGGCACTCCGTGCGTTTTGTTGCCATACTTGTCCTCGCCCGGCATCCCCACCGCGCCGATCCGGACCGTGGGATCGACCGAGAGCATCTTTTTGTAAAACGCCGGGAACGCCTGCGCGTATGTGTACGGATCATGCGCGGTCCCGGGGAGGCCGCTGCCGTTCGCGCCATGCAAGTCATTTTCCCAGTTCCCGTAGCATTCGTTGCCTACCTCCCAATACCGGAACCCATACGGCGCGGGATGCGATGCCCGGAGAAAATTGTAACCGTCATCGGTCGGCAGCGGCGCGGCTCCACGCATCGCGGCCCAGTAGCCTGTTGTCTTCCAGTCCCGCCCCTTCGAGTCCACGCCTATCACAGCCGTGCCGGAGGCGCTTGCATTATAATATGCGACCCACGCCGCAGCCTCCTCCGGCGTGCCGCTCCCGTAGTTCACCGTTACAAAGGCCTGCGCCCCGTGCTCCTCGGTGATGCGGGCAAACGTGGACGCGTTGTTCGGCCATCGAAACGATCCTCTCGATGCGGACCGATCGGTCTGCCAGTCATAATCATCCGATGCGCTCCCGCCGGGAAAGCGGAGCGCCCCCGTCTGCATCGCCGTCAGCAGGTTCGTGGTCGTTGTGCCGCTCAGATGCGGGTCCCATATCGCCAGGTTCATTCCATAAGTGCGGCTGTCCACGGTGCGGATCACGCTTTGCGCATCGATGGTCACCGTGACCAGGTCCGGCGGCGGAGGCGCGAGCAGCGCCACGTCATCCACGTAGTACGTCAGCGGGCCGCCCGTGATATTCTGGATCCAAAACCCGTCAAACGATTCGTTGCCCGCCACGCCCAGGCTTGAAAGCGGAATCCTCTCAAGTTGCCAGTGATTGACCTGCGCTGCTGTGAAGGAGAGCCGTACGGGCGGCTGCGCCTTTCCATTGAGCATTGCGCGCACCGCCACCTCGTTCGTCCTCCCCACTATCGGGTAGATCCAGAACGAGAGGCTTTCGTAAAGCGACGGCGCGAACGCTTCGTGGTGCAAATAGAGCGCTCCGGATTTCGTTCCGTGGTCCGCCACGCTGACCGAATTCTTCCCCGCGTGCACCGGGCTCGCATTCGAGAAATTCAACGCCGCCCACCCATAACTCACCCAGCCGCTCTCCAGGGCGTCGTCATAAACCACCATATCCTGCCCCCGCGCCCCCAGGGCCATCAGTACGCTGAGTAGTAGAAAAATGAGAAACCACTTCACAGCCGCCCATAATACCCGGGCGCCTGCCGCAGGCAACGAATTGCCAAACAGGCCAAACGTATTCGGAGTCGAGCGATCTGGGGGATAGAAGTTCGCCTTGATGCGATTGTGATCCAGGCGGAAGCAAAACAGGGCGCTGGCATCCGCCGCGAAATAGAGACAGACATTGCGCACCTTTCGCACGTGGGACAATACATGCCGTCCATCCTCCCCGGCGGCACACTTGCGAATCTGTATTTATGCGCTCCTCCTGACAAGCTGCTTTCCCCGTACTCGAGCGCCATCCCATCGGTGAGCATCTCCTCGATATAGGCAAATCCGTGGCGCGTGGTTTTCAGCTTCACCCGATTCATTGAGGGGACGCTGTTTTTTCGCGCGCATATCATTCTCGTGTCGCTCGCGCCGTGGTAGGGTAAGGCGTGCAAAAAGCGCCCGACCAAATTCCACACAGGTTCCCGCAAACTCCAGCCAATTCCGGCCACGAGTGCAAGCGGTTGTAAATGAGCAGCATAGACAACGAGAGCAATTCCTATCCGGCGTGCATGAAGAACCTCTGGGCGCCGTGGCGGGTGGAGTATTTTTCCATCGACCGGTCGCGCGATTTTTTGACGGAGGCCGCGCAGGCCTCGGACGATGCGGCGCACCTGGTGGTGGCCCGGAGGAAGAGCGCGTTTCTCATTATGAACCGGTTTCCGTACGCGGTGGGGCACATGATGGCTGTGCCGTATCGCAAGGTCGCGGACATCGGGGAGCTGACGGAGGGGGAACGGATGGAACTTTGGGAGCTCGCGGCGCTTGCGGAGGCGCTGCTGCGCAGGACCGTGAAGGCGCAGGGTTTCAATGTCGGGCTCAATATCGGCGCGTGCGCCGGGGCGGGAGTGGCGGACCATTTGCACCTGCACATCGTGCCGCGCTGGGCCGGGGACAATAATTTCATGCCGGTGCTGGCGGATGCGCGGGTAATGCCGGAGGCGCTTGCGTCGCTGTACGGGAGGCTGGCCGCGTGTATGAATAAAGGGGAGCGATGAACTCCCTGAGCGCTCGGATCGCGGAGACGGCGGATGCGGCAGGAGCGGTCGCGTGCGGGGTCGCGATGTTCGATTACGAGAGGGCACACGCATTTTCCCATGAAGGGGAGCGGTGGTTCCATGCGGCGAGCACCATAAAGGTGCCGCTTCTGCTGGCGGTTTACCGGCTGGCGGATGAGGGGCGCATCCGGCTGGACGATACGCTGCACGTGCGCAACCGGTTTCTCTCGCTGACGGGAGGGATCTTTCGCGTGGCGGCGAGCCGCGATGGGGATGCGGAGGTTCACCGGCGGCGGGGCCGCTCGATGCGGGTGCGCGAGCTGGCGCGGGCGATGATCGTGCGGAGCAGCAACCTTGCAACGAATCTGCTGCTGGACTTCGTCGGTCTGGAGGAGGTGTGGCGCGTCGTGAGGGAGGCGCGGCTGGAGGGGATCGAGGTGCGGCGGGGGGTGGAGGATACGGCGGCGTTCGAGCAGGGGATCAATAACGAGGTGACTGCGGAGGGGCTGGCGCGGTGCTTCCGGCTGCTATGCCAGGAGGGGGCCTTCCGGGCGGAGACGCGGGAGCAGATGATCGAGGTGCTGTGCGCGCAGGAGTTCAACGGGATGATCCCCGCGCCCCTGCCGCGCGCGGCGCGGGTGGCGCACAAAACGGGGGAGATATCGACGGTGTGCCACGACGCCGGAATCGTCTTCCTGCCAAAGCGGAAGCCGTACGTGGTATCGATCCTGACGGAATGGCCGGTGCAGATCGAGAAGCGGCAGGGATGCGTGGGGGAGATATCGCGCGCGGTCTATGAGCACCTGACCGGGTTAGGCGGGGGAGGGGACTCATGAACGGGCTGGAGCCGCTGAAGGTGGCCGATGGCTTGCGGCTGCCGCCGGAGATCCGCGCGCTCCTGCGGCCGGGGGAGCGGGTGAAGGACCGGCAGGGCCGGACGCATGTGCTGCCGCGCTTTTTCATGGAGATCAGCTCCTGGGAGGAGGCGAAGAATCGCCACGTGACGCCGCATTTTACCTATGCGGAGCTGCTGATGGTCGATTGCCGGGAGGCGGACCTGCTGCTGAATACATTCCCGCATTACGTGCCTTGCGCGGCGGGGGTACTGGCGCAATACCTGGAGCGATTTCGCGAGGCGGTGGGTGAGCCGGTTTTCATCTCGGCCAACGGGGGGTATCGGTCGCCGGCGCACCGGCGGGAGGGGGAGATCGCGGGGCCGCATTGCTGGGGGTGCGCGACGGATATCTACCGGGTGGGAGACGTCTACCTGGACGATGAGAAGAGCATCGAGAAATACGGGCGCATCGCCGCAGCGCTGGGCCAGGACGTGAGGGTGAAGCCCTATGGGCATGGAATCGGTGAAACCGATGACCATCTGCATCTCGATATCGGGTACGTGACGGTAACGCCTGAGCATTGTGATGAGGGGGCGGTGTGAACAAGCGGGAGAAGAGAACCGGGGAGCTGGGGCTTGCGCCGCGCAAGGGGGTGATCGGCTACGAGGCGGAGTTCAACGTGTATGTGGGGGATGTGAAGCGGCGGCCGGAGGCGGTGTTCGGAAATCCGCAGAGGATCGTGCGGGAGGCGATGATCCCGCGGACGGGGCGCTCCTTCCATATGCCGTCGGGAGGGGCGGTGTATTTCGATACGGGCGTGATCGAGGTGGCGACGCCGATCATCGAGATCGAGGAGGGATGCTGCGCGCGGGCGGGAAGATCGCTGTGGGAGCAGATCGGCTACCTGAGGCGGGAGCTGGATGCGTGGGAGGCGCGGCGCGGGACGCGGGTGCGGCTTCAGGGATTCTCCCAGCATTTCAACGTATCGGTGCCGTTGGAGCATGGGCTTACGGAGGCCGGGCTGCGGCAGGCGGCGCTGCTGTTGACTTACATGCTGCCGGTGCCGGTAATGCTGCTGGCATCGAACCGGATGAGCACGGGCGTGGGGGTCCGGCCACGGGGGAATCGCGTGGAGGTGACGGTGGATTTCACCCCGGATCCGGATCTAATGATGGCGGCCGCGGCGCTCGCGACGGGGATGGTGCTGGAGGTGCTGGGATGGCCGGAGCATGGCCTGGGGGAGCTGCGGAAACGCGGGGTGCCGGTGATCGCGGAGTTTCGCCCACGGCGGCATACGTCGCGCAAGGGATGGCTGGCGCGGGCGGATTGTTTCCCGCGCAATCCGTTTGCGGCGGACCCGGGCGCGGCGGAGTGGCTGCTAAAGGATGGGCGCACCGTGAGTCTGCGCGAGATGGCGCGGGAGATCGCGCAGCCCTTTCGCGAGGCGATCCGGGCGGTGACGGATGAGGCGGGGTATGAGCATGTATTCGCGGTGTTCGACGGGCGGGCGCGGTCGTTGATGGATTTTCCGGAGCGGCCGCCGAGGTATGAGGATGTGGGGCGGACAATGGACCGGAACCGGCGCACGGTGAGGAAGCTGCCGCGGAGTGCGTACGAAAGCGTGATCCACCATGTGCTCGAGCACCGGAGGATCCGGGTGGAAGGGGTGACGTACGTGCCGGAGCGGATGCTGGGGTGGTATGAGATCGCCTTCCGGGAGACGGGGACGGGAAGGCGCAGGGTGTTCAATCTGGATGAGCTGGCGGCGCGGGTGAAGATGGCGGGTGGGCGTTGAAATGGCAGTCGTCCCGGCGCAAATCCGACACCGCTATTGGGCATTGAATGGCGCGCGGGGGCTGTGCGAGGGTCTTGGGAATATGTTGAGAATCCGTTCGTTTCAAGGGTTGCGGCCTGCTCCCAAGGTCGCTCCGCAGGTGGCCTGCGTGCCGTACGATGTCGTGGACCGGGATGAGGCCGCGGCGCTGGCGGCGGGAAACCCGCTGAGCCTGCTGCGCGTGGACCGCGCGGAGATCGATTTGCCGCCGGAGACGGATCCCTACTCGGATGTAGTGTACGCGAAGGCGCTCGAGAATTTCACCCGGCTCCAAAAAGAGGGGGCGCTGATCCGGGAGACGGAGAAAGTGGTTTATCTTTACCAGCAGATCATGGGCAACCATGTGCAGACGGGCATCGCGGCGTTGTGCCACATCGATGATTACGAGAATAACCTGATCAAGAAACATGAGAAGACGCGCAAGGACAAGGAGGATGACCGGACGCGGCTGATCGGGACGCTCTCCGCGGATACCGGGCCGGTGTTTTTGACATACCGGGACCGGGGGGAGATCGACCGGTTTGTGAACGAGTCGAAACGGGCGATGCCACTCTATGATTTCACCGCGCCGGACGGGATACGCCACACGGTCTGGCGGGTGGAGCATGCGCAGCAGTTGGTGGATGATTTCGGCAGGATCGCGTGCGCGTATGTGGCGGATGGGCATCATCGCACGGCTAGCGCGGTGCGCGTGGGCAAGGAGCGCCGTGGGGCGAATCCGGCGCACACGGGCGGGGAGGAGTATAACTGGTTCCTCGCGGTGCTCTTCCCGGCGAGCCAGTTGCGAATCCTGCCTTACAACCGATGTGTGCACGATCTGAACGGCCGCACCGAGGATGGGCTCATCGCGGAGTTGAAGGGTGCGGGATTTGTGGTCGAGGACACTGCGGAATCCGTGCCGCCTGGGCCGGGCGAGGTGCGGATGTACCTGGGGGGACGCTGGCGCAGGGTGGCGTGGACGCCGGACGCAAAGGCGGACCCGATTGCGCGGCTGGATGTAACGGTGCTGCAGGAGCGCGTACTCGGGCCGCTGCTGGGGATCGATGACCCGCGCACGAGCAAGCGGATCGATTTCATCGGCGGCATCCGGGGGACCGGCGAGTTAGAGCGCCGCGTTACGGATGGGCGCGCGGCAGTGGCGTTTTCCATGTACCCGACGACGGTGGAGCAACTGATGGATATCGCGGACGCGGGAGCAATCATGCCGCCGAAGAGCACATGGTTCGAGCCGAAGCTGCGGTCGGGTTTGTTTATCCACACCTTCTGAGCGGCGGCTTGGTGAACGGAGGGATTTGACGAAGGGGAGGCGGGAAAAGATAGTGGCGGGCTGTGGTGCGTTCCATATTCTGCCTTTTGATCTGCTGTTGCCTCGGCGCGGGGTCGCTTGCGCAAGGGCAGGAGATCGGGACGGTCTCGCACTCGACGGTCTACTACGGAGGGGATGCGGGGCTGATGAATGGGTATGTCCCGAATGGCCCGGCGGTGGAGGCGCTGACGGATCAATTGGTCATGGCGGCGACGGGGCAGAAGAGCGTGGCGGCGGCATGGCGCAGCCTGGTGGCGCCGGGAGACCACGTGGGGATCAAGATCGCGGCCGGCGGCGGGCGCGAATTTTCCACACACTTGCCGATCGTGGAGGCCGTGCTGCGGGGTCTGACGGCGGCGGGCGTGCCGATGTCACAGGTCGTGATCTGGGACCGCGCGGCGCCGGAAGGTGCGGGCTATCGCGCAACGCCGGGCGGGCCGGGGGTGCGGCACATCGAGGCCTTTACCGGGTACGACCCGAAGGCTGTCGTAACGATCCCATCGATCGGCAGGCTCATCTGGGGCGACGCGGCGTTTCGCGCGCGCGGGCCCAGCCCCCTGCAACCATCGGCGCCGGAGCAGTTCTCGGTGGAGAGCCATTGGAGCAGGCTGATCTGCGGGCTGAACAAAATCATCAATATCCCGGTGATGTCCGCCTCGGAGGATTGCGGCTTGGCGGGGTGCATCTACAATGTCACCGTGCCGAATGTGGATAACTGGCGGCGGTTCGTGGGCGCGCCGGAGTGCGGAGACCCGTACTTGTGCGAGCTCTACTCCGATCCGCATGCGGGGCCGAAGGTGGTGCTCAATCTCATGGACGGCCTGGTGGCGCAATTCGGCGGTGGGCCGGAGTGGCAGCCGAATTACTCCTGGAGCCACGCGACGCTGTACGCGAGCAAGGACGCGGTCGCGCTGGACGCGACGGCCTTGCGGCTGCTGGAGGGATGGCGCAAGGAGACCAAGCTGCCCCCGCTGACAGAGCGGGCGCGGTACCTGCGCACGGCCGCGGCGATGGGACTGGGGTGTTACCAGGAGGCCCAGATCGAGCTGGTGCAAACGGGCCGATGAGCGCGCTGGGCGACAGGGAGCTGATGGAGGTGCTGACGGGGGTGTCGCGTTCCTTTGTGCTGACGATCCGCGCATTGCCCACGAGGCTGCGCAGGCCGGTGGGGCTGGCGTACCTGCTGGCGCGGGCCAGCGATACGATCGCGGATACGGCATCCGCGCCGGTGGATGCGCGGGTGGAGTGCCTGCGGGCGTTCGCGGGAGGCGGAGTGGGGGCGAGGCTGGGGGAGATCAATCCCGGGAACGAGGCGGAGCGCTATCTGCTGGCGAATCTGGAGCGGGTGATGGGGGCCGTGGAGGGATTGCCCGTGGGGGATCGTGAGGAGATCACGGCCTTGCTGGGGAAAATCACCCACGGGCAGGAGCTCGATTTGCTGCGATTTCCCGATACAGAGAAAATCCGGGCCCTGGAGACGGGGGCGGAACTGGACGAATACACCTATCTCGTGGCAGGATGCGTGGGCGAGTTCTGGACCCGAATCTGCGGCGCGCATGTAGCCGGGTATGGGCGGCTGGGGCTGGAGGAGTTGGGCCGGCTGGGACGGGGTTTTGGGCAGGGGCTGCAATTGGTCAATATCCTGCGGGATATCCCGGAGGATGTGCGAAACGGGCGGTGTTACCTGCCGATGGCGGAGTTGCGCGCGGCGGGGATCCGGGATACCGGGGAGTTGCGGGGGGATTTGCTGCGCGCGGGGCCGGTATTCGAAGCGTGGCGGCAGAAGGCGCTGCGGCAGCTTGAGGAGGGTCGCGGATACATCGAGGGGATTCGGCCGTGGCGGATCCGGTTTGCATGCCTGGTGCCGTGGGCGCTCGGCGTGCGAACGCTCAAAATGATCGGCGAGCGATCCCCGCTGGCCGACAGGGAGCGTGTGAAAGTCGGGCGCAAGGAAGTGGGGAGGATCGTGCGGCGTGCGGTATGGGGAGCGGTGTCAAACGGGGTCATCCGGCGCTGGGGCGAGGAAGGGGCTTGAGAAGCGGGGCGCTTCAGAATTCGCGAGCCGGGGCCAAAATGCATTTCCCATTGAATCGGCGTGCCCGTAAAGTGCGCCGCGATGCCAGGCGCTGCAGGATCCAGCCGCAACCCGCTGAACCGGCTTCTGCGGGTGCTCTGGCTGACTCTCGTCAAATACTCCTCGATCGACGGGGAGCAGCGCGCGGCTTCGTTTGCGTACTACGCGTTTTTCGCGCTCTTCCCCCTGCTGCTGCTGCTGGTGTCGATCGGCTCATTTTTCTTCGATTCGGTCAAGGTGAGCGCCGCCTTGCTGGATGCGGTGAGCCGCTACGTGCTGGTGGATACGGACAAGCATGACCTGGTGAGGCAGACGATCCACGGCGTCATCAAGGCCCGGAGTGGCGTCGGGTCGTTCGCGCTCCTGGGGCTGGTCTGGAGCTCGCTGCGTTTTTTCCAATCGCTCGTGCGGGGGGTCAACCGGGCCTGGGGAACGCACGAGTACACCTGGTGGCGGCTGCCGATCCAGAACATGATCATGGTGGGCCTGCTGGCGAGCGCGCTGCTGGTAGGGGTGCTGGCGCCGGCCGTGCTCGTGGCCATCCAGGCGCTGGTGCAGAAGCCGAACGGCGCATTTGGCGCCGGCGCGATCATTTACGGCATCGGGCTGGTGCGGCTGGTGCTGCCGTCGCTGGTGCTGTTCTACGGGTTCAGCATGTTTTACATGCTCGCGCCGCAGCGGAAGACCACGTTTCGCGAAGTCTGGCTGGGAGCGCTGGCGGTCACGGTGCTGCTGAAGCTGCTCCAGTCGCTCTTTGTCCTGTACGCGAAAAACATCGCGAATTTCAACAGAGTATACGGGGCGTTTGGCAGCATCATTGCGGTCCTGATGTGGGTCTACCTCTCCGGCAGCGTCATCATCCTGGGCGGCTGCTTTTGCGCCGCGCAGGCGGAGGAAGCGGGGACGCTGGAATACCCTGCCGCCGCGCCGGGGGGCGCGTCGAAAATTCAAAACTCGAAATCAGAAACCCGGGATGAGGCGAGTTCGGACGGCGGGGAGTAGCCGGAGCGGGTCCTTCGAATTTCTGATTTCGAATTTCGATTTTCCCCCTCCCGTGTTTGAATCGCGGGCGTGTCACCCCGCCGTCTCCACCTGTACCGTTTTATCGACGATGCGTGGACGGGGGGATTGCGCGACTGGTGCGGGGAGGGGGGGGAATCGTGGATATTGGCTGAGAATATGGGACAGGCGCGCTGGTTGCTGGCGCGGTTTGCGCGCGAGGGGATCGCAGGAGTCCGGATTTTCGATGCGGATGGCCTGCGCGAGGAGCTGGCGCGCCGGGCGGGGATTGAGCCTGCGCCGCGGCGTCTTGTGACGGCGGCATTCGCAATCAAGGTAGCGGCGCAACAGGAGGAGGGGGTCGTGGAGCGCAACGCGGAGGCGCTGGCTGGCGCTTGCGATGCGCTTGCGCGGGCGGGCTGGCATTTAAACCAGCTCACGGTGGATGCCGGGATCGCCAGGCGGATCCATCGTGCGATGGAGCGCGGGGGCGCGCTGGCGGGGATCGTCGAGCGGCGCTTGCGGGAGGCGCTGCCGGCGCTGGCGGTGCGTCTGTGCTGCCTGGGATGGGACGCGACGCATTGGGGCGATCTCGGGCTGCTCGACCTGGCGGCGGCGAAGGCGCAAACGTGCGACGTTTATGCGCCCTCGCCCCGACTGCCGGCGGATGCGCAGCAGCGGGCTTGGATCGAGGCGCTGGAGCAACGGCTGGGGCTGGAGCGGGTGACGTGCGCTGAGAGCGGCTTCGCGACGGAGAACGAGGCGCTGGTTGCCCGGCTGGAGAATAGCCAGCTCGCGGATCGCGCGGAGGCGCGGCCGCCGGTGCTGCTGGTGGGGCGCCAGTGGCCGGACCAGGTGCGGCTGGTGTGCGAGCAGGTGGCGGCGTGGCTGGGGGAGAAGGGCGAGGCCGCGGTGCCGATTGGGATTATCGCGCCGGAGGATTCCGCGACGGCGGCGGCGGTCGCCGAGGCGCTGGAGAAAGCGGGAGTGCGGGTCGAGCATCCGGGGCGTGTGCGCGAGGCTGGCTGGGCGGGGCTGATCCTCGAGCAGGTTGCGCGGTATCATTTACGCGGCCATGACATCGAGGAGTTGATCGAGCTTGGGAAGCTGCTGTGGCTCCATGGGGGCAAGCGGTGGAAGGTGCTCGAGCCCCAAGCCGTCTGGGAAGCGCTGGACCGTGCTTTTCAGAACGCTCAAAGCCGGAATGCGCGCATCCTCGCGCGCGCGATGCCATACCGGACGGATGGGACGTGGGCCACAGTGCGCCAGATGGTGGAGGCGCTTGGGCGGTGGGATGCGGAGAGCCCGTGGGCGGCGATTGGCGCGAAATGGGAGGGGCTGCTCGATGTGCTCGGTCTGGAAGGCCATGGGATCGAGCTGCCTCCACGCGCGCTCTTTCGCAATGAGCAAATCTCGGAGCGGGCTTTCATGGAATGGCTCGCGGCGGAGCTTGGCGCGCTGCGCGTGGAGAGGGCGCAACCGGATTACGCGGGGATGGCGCCGGTCGTCGTGACGACTTTCGCAAACGCGGCGCAGCAAACCTGGCAGCGCCTCATCTTCCTGGATAGCAATGAGCACGTCTGGCCGGCACCCATCGCGGAGAATCCCTTCCTGCCGGATGCGGCGCGCGCGCGGCTCAACCGCGTGCGCGGCGATAGCGCGCACCTCCTGACGACGCGCGACCTGCGCGCGCTGGAGCAGGCGCGATTTCTCGATCTGCTGGAGCATTGCCGCGGGCCGGTCGCATTCGCGGGAGTGCTGCTGGAGCAGACGGACGCGGGCGATCATGTGCAGCCGAATGAATGGGTGTTGCGCGCGCTGATCGAGACGGCGGGCGACGCATTTGCGCCGGATCTCTGGGCTGCCGCCGCACGGGGGTTCCCGCCCGATGCGCCATTGGCGCTGGATGATGCGGAGCGGGAACACCTGGAGCGCGTGGACGCGTCGCGCCGCAACGGGACGATTCCGTTCGACAAGTACCTGTTCAATTACCACGAGTCGAAGCTCGAGCCGGGCGCGTGGTCCGCGACCGACCTAGATAAGGCGGTAACCTCCCCGGCGACATTCGCGTTGGGCGAGCTCTTCGGCGCGGAGTCCACGGTGCGCGAGTCCTTTGCGCGCGGGGAAGGCGCGGCCGTGGGCAATCGCGCGCACCGGTGGCTGGGCCGCATCCTGGGCCTGCGGGATCGCCTCGCCTCGCCGGCCCCGGCATCCGGCGATGACGCGAAGCTCGAGCGTGAGCTGGCCGCCGCGCGCCGGGAGCTGGAGGAGTGGTACGGCGCGGATGGGCTTGCGCTGCCGATCTGGTGGGAGACCTGCCTGCGCAAGACGGCCTGGGCGACGCGGCGTTGCCTGCGGGAGGTGCGCGGCTGGCTGGCTGCCGAGTATTGCGCGATGGAGCAGAAGCTCGCGGTAAGCGTGCAGACGCCGAATGGCCCGATGCTGCTCAAGGGCCGCATCGATATCCTGATCAGCGACCGGCCGGAGATCGCAGGCGCGCGCGTGCGGATGTTCGATTTCAAAACAGGCAGGAGCACCGCTCCCTCGCTGGCCACGCTCGAGAAGGGCAATGGCGCGCAGTTCGCGGCGTATTATCTCATGGCGCGCGACGCCGGCGCGGCGGAGGCGGTCATCGGCATCATCAAGCCAGAGGGACGGGCGAGCGACGTATTTGGCCCGGCGGACGAAGCAAGCCTGCGCGCTCGGTTTGGGCATTTCGCGGACTTGTGGCGCGACCTGCGGTTTGGGCGCAGCGGGCCGCTCGTCTCCGAGTACGGCGTGTACGAGACGCTGCCTCTGGCTACGGTGCCGATCGATCCCGCGATTCTCGAGCAAAAGGCGGGGCTGTTTCTCCTCGCATGACAACGCTTCACGATCAGGCCGCGCGCGACCGGTTCCAGACAGAGCTGGAGGTGAATTTTTGCGTCTCGGCGGGCGCGGGCGTGGGGAAGACGACCGCGATCGTGCGGCGCGTGGCGGAGATGGCGCGGCGCGATCCGGAGGCCCTCTTGCGCCTCGTGGTGGTCACGTACACGAAATCCGCGGCGGAAGAACTGCGCGTGCGCGCCCGCGCGCTGTTGTTGCGGAGCGCGGCCGGCGGTGACCTGCTGCCGCGATTCCGGCAGGCGTTCTTCGGGACGATCCATTCCTTTTGCCTCAAGCTGGTGCGCGAGTTCGGCACGGAGCTGGGCATCGCGCCGGATACCGATCTGCTGGAGGATGAGGAAGAGGAGACCTTCTGGGCGCGCTATTGCGAGAGCCCGATGCTCGATGCCGTGCCGCTGGACCGCGAAGCGCTGGAGGAGGTGACGCGGTTCCTCTCCTTTGACGAAGTGCTGCGGCTGGCGCGCAAGATCGATGCAACGCAAGCGGCGCGTCTGCTCGCGGCGGGCCTGCCCGAGCCGCGGCCGCCGCTCGATTTCTCCGTGGCGCTGGCGAATGACGGCGGCAGGTCGAAGGAGACGACGCGGGATCACCAGGAGATGCTGCGCCGCTTCGCCGCGGATTTCGCGGATGGGGCGCCGTTCCTGCGCATCCCGCAATACACCGGTGGCAGCAAAACATTTCTCCAGGCTTACCAGATGGAGATATTTCCGTTTGCGTCGTGGCTCGGCCGGCAGGCCGCCGGGCTGGCGGCGCGGATCGCGGTGGGGTATCGCGATTACCGCCGGGAGCAGCGGCTCATGACTTACGCGGACCAGGTGGCGTGGTGCCGGAGTCTGCTGGAAAAGCCCGCGATTCTCGATGAGCTGCGTGCGCGCGATTGGATCGTGCTGCTGGACGAGGCGCAGGATACGGACGCGGCGATGTTCGCGATCCTGAACGAGGTGACGCGGCCCGCCGGCGCGGCGGTGGGCGAGTGGCCCGCGCATCGCACGGCCCCGGGGCCGCGGGCGGGGAGGTTCTGCTTCGTTGGCGATGAGCAGCAATCGATCTTTTCCAGCCGCGCAAACCTCGGCATTTACCGGAGGTATGTGGAGGCGTACGGCGCGGGGCTGGGCGGCGAGCGGCTGGAGTTTTCCGTGACGATGCGATGCCCCCAGCGCGTCATCGCGGCGGTGAACGCGATTTTTTTCCACGAGGAGCGGCTGCGGCAGACGCATTTTTCATTTCGCGAACTGCATCCGAAACCGGATTGCGTCGAGGGGGCGGCGTGGCTGCTGCCGATCGAGCCGCTGCCCGGGGAGAAGGTGAAGGTGGACGCCGCCTTTCACGAGGAATGCAGGCAGGTCGCGATTTTTCTCAACCATTACGGTCCCGCGGGCCTGGGCGTGGAGAAGTGGAGCGACGTGGCGATCCTCTGCCCGCGCAAGGCGTGGCTGCGCGACGCGGCGGAGCAATTCATCGAGGCGGGCCTGCCGTGCAGGCTCATCTCGCAACAGCAGTTGCAACTGGAGCTGCCGGAGCGCTCGTGGCCGGCGGCGCTGCTCCATGTGCTCATGAATCCGTGGGACCGGTTCGAGTTGATCGGCGTGTTGCGCGAGATTTTTGCGGTATCGGATGTCGACCTGGCCGATGCGCAGGCGGACAACGCGCCGTTTACATTCTGGTCCACGCAAGGGCTTTCACCGCGCCTCGCCTCAGCGCTGGCGCTGCTGCGCGATTTGCACGAGGCGGCGCCGCCGGCCGGCAGGTTGAGCATCGGGCAATACGTCAACCATGTGCTCGATGCGGCGCGGCTGGCAGCGCGGCTGGCAGCGATCGGCCAGCGCGCGGATGCGTTGCCGCAGCTGCGGCTGGAGGCGCTGCGCGCGGAGATCGCGGGCACGCCGCTGCGCGCGTGGGTGGGCGGGCTCGTGCGCAATTTGCGCCGGCCGGCGCCCCAGCCCGCGAGCGTGGATGATGAGATACAATTGCTGACGAGCCAGAAGGCGAAGGGGCAGGAGTGGCCGGTGGTCATCCCGCTGGGCCTCGCGCGCACCATCAAGCCGCGCACGCCCGATTACCCGCGCATCGAGGAAAGCGCGGAGGAGATCAAGGTGCATATTTCCAAAGTCACCGTGGGCGAGGAAGAGAAGGAGCCGCGCGAGCGGGCGCGGCATGAGGAATCGCAGCGGCTTTTCTACGTCACGCTCACGCGCGCGAAATCGCTGCTCGTGCTCCCGGATACGCTGCGGCTCTACCAAGCCTCGAAGGAGAGCTTCATGGATCTGTGCCGCTGGGAGGGGGGATGCGAGAAGATGTTTGATCCGCCGGCCCCTTTCGAACACGGGCGATGAGGTAGCCCACAATCGCGAGATTGATGACCAAGATGACGATCTTCATGCCGGTGACGCGGTGCGCGAGCTCGTAGATCTCCAGCGGCAGGAAGGAGGCGGTGACGATGATGGTGAAGTATTCCGCCCACCGCTTGCGGAGAGCGAGACCGGTGCCTTCGGTAATGACGATGGCGGCGTAGAAGAAGCTGCCGATGCTCAGCGCCTTGAGCTGTTTCGCATACAATAGCTGGGCTTTCTCGAGCAGGGCGTGGATGAAGCGATTGTCCGGGTCGACGCGGAAGGAATCGACGAGGTGCTCGGCGAAATCGCCGACGTCGCGGTTCACCATGTGGCCCGCGCCGAGCGCCAGGGCGAGGAGCAGCGCGCCTTTGAAGTATTTGAAAATGACGATGAGTGTCATGAGGCGGTCTTTCTGGCGCTGTGGTTGGGCCGCGGAGTTCATTTCTTGCGAAGAGACGAAACGAAATGGGGTGCCGACGGCAAGACTGGATTTGCGCGCGCAGAACGGCCAAAATCAACGGACGTCATGCAAAATCCACGTTATGGCATCATCGGTACGGGGGCCCTGGGCGGGTACTATGGGGCGAAGCTGGCGCACGCTGGCTGCGACGTCCATTTCCTGATGCGGAGCGACCTGGAAGCGGTGCGGCGCGATGGGCTGACGGTGCGCTCAGTGAAGGATGGGGATATTCACCTGGCGCGGGTCAATGCGTATGGAAGCCCGGAGGAGATTGGCCCTTGCGATATCGTGCTCATCGCGCTGAAGACGACCTCCAATGCGGCTCTGCCGGCGTTGATCCCGCCGCTGCTGGGCCCGGAGACGGCGCTGGTGACCCTCCAGAACGGGTTGGGGAATGAGGAGCTGCTCGCGTCGCGGTTTGGCGCGCGGCGCGTGATGGGCGGCCTCTGTTTCGTCTGCCTGAATCGCACGGCGCCGGGGGTGGTGGAGCATTATGGGCACGGGACGCTGTCGATCGGCGAGTTCAAGGGGCCGCCGCAGGACCGTACGATGCGGCTGGTGGCGGACTTCCAGCGCGCGGGCGTGGATGCCAGGGCGGTGCAGAGCCTCATCACGGAGCGGTGGCGGAAGCTGGTTTGGAATATCCCGTTCAATGGCCTGGGCATCGCCGCCGGTGCGAATGTAGTGGAGGTTTTGAACGACGAACATCTGCAGGCGGAGGCGCGGGCGCTGATGGCGGAGGTAATCACGGCCGCGGCGAGCATGGGATACGCGATTCGGCCGGATTTTATCGATCACCTCATCGAGCGCAGCTGGCCGATGGGAGAGTACCGCTCTTCGAGCCAGGTCGATTTTGAGGCGGGGCGGGAGGTCGAGGTGGAATCGATCTGGGGTGAGGCCCTGCGGCAGGCGCGAGGCGCGGGGGCGGGTACGCCGCGGCTGGAGCTCCTCTACGCCTTGCTGCGGCGCCTGGCGGGGAAGCGCGGGGGCTAGTCGTCCATCCGCCGGGCGCGCGGCTCGCGGTCCTTGACCGTGGAGGTGGAGGGGAGCGTCACGAAGGGGCCCCCTTCCAGCGGCGCGGCTTTTGTGAAGGCGACCTCGGGCACTTCGGACGGCTTGCCGCCGAGCGGGAAATCCTTGCGCAATGGGTAATAGGGATAGCCGTCCCACATGAGGATGCGGCGCAGATCTGGATGGCCGGCAAAGGTGATGCCCATCATGTCGAAGATCTCCCGCTCGTGCCAGTTGGCCGTGGGCCAGATGCCGGAGACGGTTGGCACGGAGGGCTCATCCTCCGAGACAGGGAATTTCAGCCGCAGATGCTCGTTGGTGGCGATGGAGGAGAGCTCGTACACCATCTCGAAGCGCGGCTCGGCGCCGAAATTATCGACGCTGGAGATGTCGATGAGGTAATCGAACCCCAGCGACTCCTTGCAGAAGCGGCAGATCTCCACGACCTCGGCCCGCTGCATGTTCAACGTGGTTTCGCCGCGGAATTCGACTTTGCCCAGGATGGAGAATTTGCCTTCGAGCGCGGCAATGGCATCGGAGAGTGGCATCAGGAAAAGGCTTCGATCAGGACGCGCTTCTGGTCGTGGAGGGAGTCCTCGCCCGTGATCTTGCGCTGGAGCTTCATCAGGCCCTCGATGAGCGCCTCGGGACGCGGGGGACAGCCGGAGATGTAGACATCCACCGGGAGCAACTGGTCGATGCCCTGGAGCACCGCGTAGGAGCGGTACATCCCGCCGCTGGAGGCGCAGGCGCCCATGGCGATGCACCACTTGGGCTCAGGCATCTGGTCCCAGATGCGTTTGACGGCGAAGGCCATCTTGTAGGTCACTGTGCCTGCCACGATCATTACGTCGCTCTGGCGTGGGGAGAATCGCATCACCTCCGCGCCGAAGCGGGCGATATCGAACCGGGCGGCGCCCGCGGCCATTAGCTCGATGGCGCAGCAGGCGAGCCCCATGGGCATAGGCCAGAGGGAGTTCTTGCGCATCCAGTTGATCGCCGCGTCCACGCGGGTGACAATGACGTTCCCCTCCACCTTCGAGTCGTATGCGGCGTATGCTTCGGACATGATATTCGTGCGGTTAAAATCGACTGAATCGGGGCGGAGGGAAAGCGGAAAATATCGGGAGCCCCCAATCCAGGCGGGCAGCGGCGTCAATGCCCAAGAATCGGAGAACCCAACCAGAAGGGGTCGCCCACGCCCTTGCGATACGCCGCGAGGGAGGCGGGGGAGGAATTGACGCGCAGGTTGCTGTAGCCGCCGTCCTGGTAGGTGCCGTCCGGGTTCTCCGAGGGTTCGTTTTGCCAGCGCTCGTTCCAGACGACCGCGGCCTTGAGCTTGGGGTACCGTTTCATGACCTCGAAGGCTTCGGCGATGAAATCGGATTTGCTGCCGAATTGCGGGAATTCGCCGATGCCCCACTCCGCGAGCATGACGGGCTTGGTGGGGTCGACCTGGGTGATCTCGGTGTACGGCCAATCGAGCAGGGGCTCGAAGGAGGACCAATTATCCTCGACGTATTGCTGGCCGTAGACGGACATCCCGAGCCAGTCCACATATTTTGACCCGGGGTAATACTGGCCGATTTTGTTCCACTCCATCGCGCCAGGGTAGGTGTTGCCCATGGCCTGCGGCATCGAGTAATTCATGCAATGGAAGACCCAGATCACATTCGTGCCGCCACGGGCGCGGACGCGGTCCACCACGCGGCGGTATGCGGCCTTGAAGACCTCCGGCGCGACGTATTTGGGCGGGTTCGTGTTCGGGATTTGCTTGTCGGCGCCATAGAACATGCCGGACCACGGGAACCATTCGCCATTCATCTCATTGGCGAAGGAGACCATGAACGGATGACCAAAGGCCTTTGCCGCATCGCCCCAGTGGTCGATGTAGGCGTCCCACTTGCCGGCGGCGATATTGACGAGGGAAAACTTGTCCGGCCCCTGGTCTTCATCGTAAGGCCGGTCCCACGGGGACCAGAAAACCAGCGGGATGGAACCGTGCCGCCAGATAAGCTCGAGATTGGCGGTGGGGAAGGATTGTTCCCCCCAGTAGCTCGAGGAAGCGACGATCGCCTGGTGCTTGCCCACGAGCTTCTCGAACGCCTCGATCCCTTCGACGGTCACATCGTCCTCCGTATCGCCGAAATCGATGAACGCCCCGGTGTACGCGCCCTTTTGCGGCACGATGAGCTTTTCCGGCGTATCGGCCTGCGGCGGGGGCGGCGCCTTCGAGCATGATGCGGCGGCCAGCAGCACGAGCGCGCCGGCGATGGAGCGGAGCAGAGAATTTGTCTTCATCCCACGCGCACCGGCATCGAGGCGGTCCGTTCCGTCTTGCCCCAGGTTACCCACGCTCCCTTGAAGGCCCGGTAGAGCGCCTTCCAGATCACCCAGCTCAGCAGCGGGCGGTAGATGACGCGCATCGGCAGGATGATCCATGCCTTGCGCAGTTTTTCCCTATCCAGCCCGCATGCGAGCAGCGCCAGGAGTAAATCCATGAAGAGGAAAATGAGCACGTACGACCACATGGCCGACCAGCCCCCCAGGACCAGCGAGACGACCAGCAGGCCGTCCACCACGGGCGTCAGCGCCACCAGGACGATCTGGAAGAACCAGATGCTCGGCAGCGAAAACCAGCCGAGCGCGCCGTATTGCGGATTGAACACGAGGTCGCGATGCTTCCAAAGGCATTGCAAGGTGCCAAATGCCCAGCGGAAGCGCTGCCGCATGAGCGCCCGCGCCGTCTCCGGCGCCTCCGTCCAGGCGATGGCGTCCGCGGCCTATTCCACGCGGTAGCCGCTCTTGTGGAGGCAGAGTGTGAGGTCCGTGTCCTCAGCGAGCGTATCGAGGCAGAAGCCGCCCGCGTCATCGAGCGCCTGGCGGCGGATCGCGCTGACGGCGCCCGGCACCACCGTGATGCAATTCCATTGCGCATAGGCGCGCCGGTCGAGATTGAAGCCGCAGATGTATTCCAGCGATTGGCAACGTGCGATGAACTTGCGCAGGTTGCCGACCTTCGCGTGACCCGATACAGCGCCGATCCCGGGATCGCGCAGCGGCTTGACCAGCGCCTCGAATGTCTCGCGGCAGAAATGCGTATCGGCATCCAGGAAGACGAGCGTATCATATTGCGCGGCCATCACGCCTGTCCGCAGCGCCTCGGACTTGCCGCCGTTGATCTGCCGGATCAGTCGGATGCGCTTGTCGATGAACGCAGCCTTCTCGATCTCCCGCGCCGTCTCGTCCCTGGAGCCGTCGTCGACCACCAGCACCTCGAACAGCCCCGCGTACGAGGTATCCGTGACGGCGCGCAGCGTGGCGGCGATGACCTTCTCCTCATTGTACGCGGCGATGATGACGCTGATCGGCGGCGTATACGGCTGCGCCGCGGCTAGCCGGCGCTCCATGGTAAAATGCCGCGCGGCCAGCACGGCCACCATGATCGTGCGCACGACGATGAGCGCCGTGGCGGCGATCATGAAAGCCCAGCAAAACTCGACGATGAAATGCCAGATGCGAAATCCGCTGCCGGTGACCCATAGGGTCATCGGATCCGCGTCGCTCCTGACAAACGGCATCAAATCATCGCGCGGGATCTGCAGCAGATCGCTGAGCGGCACGATTTTATCGCCACGAGTTTGCAGCCAATCGATGATCTGGGGCAGCGCCTCGACGGTTTGCTCCCGGTTGCCGCCCGCGTCGTGGAGGAGGATCAGGCTGCCGTCGCGGCGCAATTCCTTGACCCGGTCCACGATGACATCGGTCCCGGGGCGCGCCCAATCCTCCGGATCGATATTCTCCATGACGATCAGGTAGCCAAGATCATCCTGGACCTCCTTGAGCGGCACCAGCTCCGCGAGGTGTGTGGGATGGGAGTCGGCGTCGTACGGGGGGCGGAAGAGCGTCGTGGAGCGCCCGGTGATGCTCTCGATCAGCCACTGGGTCGCGTTGAGCTCCATCTGCACTTCCTTGGGCGGGATCGCCGCGAGATTCGCGTGCGTGTAGGTGTGATTGCCGATGAGGTGGCCCTCGGCCACGATGCGCTTGACGATGCCGGGGTATTGCTCCGCCTGACTGCCGACGAGGAAGAAGGTGGCCTTGATATTATACTTCTTGAGGATATCCAGGACCATCGGGGTCCACTTCGGGTCGGGCCCGTCGTCGAAGGTGAAGGCGACCTCGTGGTCGCCGCCGGCCCCCTGGTGGTAAAGGCTGGGGAAGGTGGGAAAATCCGAGGTGTACGAGACGGAGTACCGCCCGTTTTTTTCCAGCGTGATCTTCCGCACGCCGTCGTCGCGCGTGTCATCGACGGTCACGATTTCCCCCTGGCCCACGTTGGTGATCGTGTCTGCCGTCTTTATGTGATCGAGCTTCTCGATATCCGCGTCCGGGACATTCTCCGTGTCCTTGAGGCCAAGGACATCCCAGATTTGCGGATCTTCCTGGCCGAGGCGGTCGATGGCGAAGCCGCCGAGATCGACGCCGCGGATGGCGCGGATCTCATTCAAAAACGTCACGGCGTCCAGGAAGCAGACCGTGTGATCCTTCTGCGGCTCCTGATAGGAGTAGATAGGGTTGTACATCGGCGCCTGGGAGTCCACCCGCTGGAGGCCCGAGTAGCTTGCACGGCTCATCGCATCGGCAAAGGAGATCGTCTCCGCGCGCTTCTCGCCCTGCGTCCAATCGTAGCCATACGCGCCGATCGCGCCGATCCAGAGGTCGGGCTCGCCGTAGCCCGCGAGGACGTGCAGCCAGCCTTCGAACCAGTCCTGCGAGGCAATCGGCCCGGGCGGATCGATATCGGAGGTCTCGTCGGCAAGCATCGCGATGTAATGGTCCGCGTGCTCCGCGAGCCGCTCCAGGTCGAGCACGTTGAATTCATCACCCATCTGCACCTCCACCCATAGCTCCTTGTCCACGCTGTGCAGGGCGTCGGCCATCTTGATCAGCAGATCGGTGATCTCCTTTTTGTGGGCCGGATCCAGCTCCTCCCAGTCCACCACCACGCCGCCTGCCTTCGCCGCCTCGAGCTGTGAGAGCAGGTTGACGATGAACTGGTTCTTGCGGTCATCCGGGCCCATCGCTAGCCCTTCCACCGCCTCCGGCTGCCAGATGTCGTCCACCTGGTTGGAGAGGAGCGGCATCAGTACCAGGCCCTTCGCGGCCGCGAGGCGCTCGACGCGCACATCCTCGTCCACCTTCAGCGTCCCCAGCCCATCGGTGATCGTCATCCACTCCGGGCAGACGTGCGTCAGCTCGTCCGCGTGTTCCTCGAGCGAGCTGTAGGAGTTCTCATCCCAGTTCGCGTAGAACGCGAGACGCACCTCGGAGAATTTCTCCGGTTTCGGATGGATGAGTTCCCGCAGCTTCGCGATGCGCTCCTGGCCCGCCGCCGTCTTGGGATAAAACTTGAGCCACGACTGGTCGGTCGTCTTTTGCGCGGAGCTCTGTTGTTGCGCCTGCTGGATCGCCCTGAGCTGGCCCTTGAGTTTCCGCACCGAGGACGGCAGGCGAAGCTGCGGGCTGACGAAGAGCGCCTGGACGAAAAGCACCACGGCCATGAAGAACAGGATACCCACCAGCACCAGCGTGCGCCGGAGCCGCGGCCAGCGCCGGCCCTTGGGGTCGTGGAACACGAACGGAGGGGTGTTCTCGGCGATGGGATCAATCATGGAGAAAATTCGAACTCCTCATCTTCCGCCGTTCCGGTTGAACCTGAAAAACCCCTCCGCGTTCTCCGTCGTCCGCGCCGCCACTTCCTCCAGCGTCGTGCCGCGCAGGCTGGCGATGCGCTCCGCCACCAGGCGCGTATAGGCCGGCTCGCAGCGCTTGCCCCGGTGCGGCACCGGGGCGAGGTAGGGGCAATCGGTCTCGACCATGAAATGCCCGGCGCCGACGCGGGCCGCGCAATCGTGGACCAGCGGTGCGTTCTTGAAAGTGACGATTCCCGTGAACGAAACCATATGGCCTAGACGGATGACCGACTCCGCGTGTTCAAAGGAGTTGCCAAAGCAGTGGTACACGCCGCGCACCCGCCCGGTGTAATCGCGCAGGATATCGAGCGTATCCTCCCACGCGTCGCGCTGGTGGATGACGACGTTGAGGCCGAGATCCTCCGCGACCTCCAGTTGCTGGCGGAAGAGCCGCGCCTGCGCCGCCTTGTATTCGGCGTCGGAGAAAGGTGCCGGCTCGCCGGACCGGCTGGGGAGGCGGTGGTAATCGAGGCCGGCTTCGCCAATCGCCACCACGCGCGGATGGCCGGCCAGCTCGCGCAAGGCCGCCCGCACATCGCCGCCGGCTTCGTCCACCGTCGTGGGGTGAACGCCCGCGACCGCGAAGATGCGCGGGTCCGCCTCCGCCAGCGCGATAGCACGCCGGCTGCTCTCGAGCGACGTGCCGATGCTGATGATCCGCGCCACGCCGGCTTCCTCGGCCCGCCTGAGGATATCGGCGAAGTCCTCCTGGAAATCGGGATAATCGAGATGGGCGTGGGTTTCGGTCAGCATGGGAAAGCGAAGCGTGCGGCCGGGACTCCGGGGCTTGGGCCTCGAAGGGGTCCTACCGGCCCCTTTGGAAAAGCGCCCCTACCATTGCACGACCGAGCTGGCCCAGGTCAGGCCGCCGCCGAATACGATGAGCAGTACAAAATCGCCAATCTTCATCCGCTCGGTCCGGTTTGCCTCGTCCAGCGCGATCGCCACCGCCGCGGCGCTCGTATTGCCGAACCGGTCCAGGTTGACCATGAAACGCTCGATCGGCACGTTCATCCGGCCGGCCACGGCCTCGATGATCCGGAGATTCGCCTGGTGCGGGATAATGCACGCGAGGTCCTCCGCCTTGAGGCCCGCGCCTTCGAGCGCGGCCCTGGCCGCCGTCAGGAGGGCGTTCACGGCGTGCTTGTAGGTCTCCTTGCCGTTCATCTTGATGGTGTTGAGGCGCTGGGCGAGCGTGTCCTGCGTGGTCGGGAAGCGGCAGCCGCCGCCCGGCATGTACAGCGCATCCGTGAGCGAGCCGTCGCTGCCCATGTAAGTGTGCACCACGCCGTGCGAGCCGGCCCGGTTGCGCAGGATCGCCGCGCCCGCGCCATCGCCGAAGAGGACGCACGTATTGCGGTCCGTCCAATCGACGATGGAAGAGAGCTTGTCCGCGCCGATCACCAGCACCGTGTTATAAGTCGAGCTGGTGATGAATTGCTGCGCGATCTCGATGGCGTACAGGAACCCGGAGCACGCCGCCGAAACATCGAAGCACGCCGCCCGCTTCGCACCGATCTTTTGCTGCACGAAGCAGGCCGTCGAAGGGAAGAACATGTCCGGCGTCACCGTTGCCACGACGATCAGATCGATCTCATCCGGCTCGATGCCCGCCTGCTCGATGGCCCGGCGCGCGGCGTGCGCCGCCATGTCGCTCGTAAATTCATCCTTCGCGGCGATCCGCCGCTCCTTGATCCCCGTCCGCGTGACGATCCACTCATCCGATGTCTCGACCATTTTTTCGAGCTCGGCATTGGTCAATACCCGCTCGGGTACATAAGACCCAGTCCCGATGATTGATACGGTCCGTTTCGGTTTCAGGAGCCGCGGGCTACGTGGCTGCGATCGCGTCATTGTATTTTTTGATTTCCTCCACGATATGCGGATTAATCTGTTGCTGAATCCCTTCCGCCGCAACGCGGATGGCGTTCTTGACGGCCTTGGGGGTGCTGGAACCATGCGCGATAATGCATATTCCATTGACCCCCAGAAGCGGACTCCCGCCGTATTCCTCGTAATTGGTTTTCTTCTTGATCGCCTTGAACGCTCCCTTGGCGATCATTGCGCCGATCATCCGGATCTTGCTCTTCTTGAGCTCGTGCTTGAGCCAGTCGAAAATCGCGTCGGCGATCGCCTCGCAGGTCTTCAGCACCACGTTGCCGACGAAGCCGTCGCACAGCACGACTTCCACCGGGTTCTTGAAGAGATCGTGCCCCTCCACATTGCCTCGGAAGTTCAGCTTGCTCTCCTTGAGAAGCTTGAAGACTTCCTTCGTGAAATCGCTCCCCTTCACATCTTCATCGCCGATGGACATGAGGCCGATGGCGGGGTTCTCGTACTTGAGGACATGCCGGGAGTAAACCGAGCCCATGATGGCGTATTGCAGCAGGTGCATCGGCCGGGCGTCGATATTGGCGCCGGCATCGATGAGGACAAAGACGTTGCTCTCCGTGGGGATGATGGAGGCGATGCCGGGGCGCTCCACGCCGGGGAGGGTGCGGAGCTTGATAGTCGTGGCGGCCACGGCCGCGCCCGTGTGGCCCGCGCTGACAATCGCCTCCGCGTCGCCGTTTTTCACCAGGTCCACGGCGCGGCTGACGGAGGAGTCCTTCTTCCGGCGCACCGATTCCACGGCGCCGTCGCTCATATCGACCACCTGCGTGGCGTGGACGATCTCGATGCGCGCGTCGGTGTACTTGTGGAGGGCCAGCTCGGCCTTGATCCGGTCGGTATCGCCGACCAGGAAGAGCTTGGTGATGTGGGGGTAGGCGCGCAGAGCTTCGACCGCGCCGGCTACGGTATTCTTGGGCGCATAGTCGCCGCCCATGGCGTCGAGAGCGATCTTCATGGGGCAATCACAGGGCAGCCCGTGTTATGAGCGCGGGTGGGCTTGCCATGCAAGCTCCCAGTAAAACCGCGTAATCCGCGCCCGCGGGAGCAACCCCTGCGGCACGCCCCCGCGCAACAACACGCCGGGGAGGGTAGCTGGCCGCGCACCTACGCGGCTTCGATTGTCAGCACCTGGCGGCCACGGTAGTAGCCACAGGAGGGGCAGGCGGTATGCGCCGGGATGCGGCTGCCGCACTGGGTGCACTTGCCTAACTGGCTGGCGTGGAAGCGGTTGGCCGCCTTGCGCGTGCGCAGGCGCATTTTCGAGGTTTTGCGTTTTGGGACTCCCATGGGATTACTTTGACTTAAATTTCAGTTTATCGAGTTCGTCCCAGGTGTGCTGCGACTCACCCGGGCTTTCAGTGGACTCCCGCGCAGCGCCTTTGCAGACATTTTGCCCGTTCCAATCGCAGTGCGGGTAGGGCGGAAGGGCGAGCAAAATATCTTCTCGCACCTGGTCCGTCAAGTCCACGGTTTCAGGGCCGGTCAATTCGATTTGCGTCGCAAAATCGTCAACCCGCAGCGGATAGGTGAATTTTCGCAGGCATGCCACGCATTCCATGTCGAGGTCCACCCCCAGTTTCCCCGTGGCGAAGAGCCCGCCATCGGAGAGCCCCACGTCCAGCGCCCAGCGCACCGGGCCCCGTGGCTGGATGTACGGGTCGTTCAATTCCAGGATTTCCGCGGGTTCCTCGCCCTCCAGGTGCAGCCCCTCGATTGGGATTTGATTCTGATGGATCTTCATAGAAGGAGAAAAATCGGGATTGGCGGTCAAAACGAGGGAGAAAATCCGCTCGAGCCGGGCCTGCTGAGACAGCGCGCCCATTCCTGATGTTTCGCAAACGAATTTCTACGCAACTCCGCCAATTCTCAACTTTTTCCGCAGCGCATCGACCACCGGCCCCGGGACGAACGCATCCACCGGGCCCCCGAGCCGGGCGATTTCCTTCACAATGCGCGAGGAGAGATAGGTGTACTCCTCCCGCGGCGTCAGGAAGACGGTCTCGATATCGGGCTCGAGTTTCCGGTTCATCAGCGCCATCTGGAACTCGAACTCGAAGTCGGAGATGGCCCGTAGCCCGCGCACGACCGCCACGGCGTTCCTCTGGCGGGCAAACTCCACCAGCAGCCCGGCGAATGCCTCCACGCGCACGTTGGGGAATCGCGCGGTGACCTCCTGCATCATCGCCACCCGCTCGTCGATGCTGAAGAGAACCTGCTTGGCCTCATTGACCGCGGCGGCGACGATGACCTCGTCAAAGAGCGTCGCCGCGCGGGCGATGACATCCACGTGTCCGTTGGTGATGGGGTCGAAGCTTCCGGGATAAATGGCCAGGCGCATCTCCCTCTTTACGATGCGGGGGCGGGCCTCGGCGAGAGAAAGGAGAATGCCTCGGTCAGTCACCAGATAGAAGCGCCAATAGGGAGGGGGAGAGCGAAGCCGGTCTTTCGGAGGCAAAGGGAACAAGGCGACAGCCCCCGACGACCGGAGAAAGTCGGGCTTGCGACCGGGGGGACGGGGGAACACGTTGTTCCCATTGTAAGGCAGCGCCTCCCGCAGGAGGGGACGCAGGCGAAGACAGTCTCCACCGTAGCAAGTCACGGTGAGTCCGAAAACATCGCACCGACATACAAATGCTTGTTGTAGTCAAAGAATGCGGAATATCAGGAGAACTGGCATCATATGTACATGACCGTCCGCATAACGGATCAATTTGATTGGTATTCAACAACCAAAGGGTGCATTACAACCGTGCATGGAGAGTCTGAGAATTTATGGACAGCAGAACGAAAGACCTTCTTGAAAAATTCTACGAATTGGCGGTTTCCCGCGCGGTGGCAGCATGTCGCGAGCATCCGCGTGTTTTGCTCACTATAGGTACGGTAGCCATGTTGGTGCCTTTCCTCGGTAAGGCCTTTAACATCGACGACCCCCTGTTTTTATGGGTCGCGCAGCAAATCACGAGGGATCCTCTTCAATTCTTCAACTTCAACGTGAATTGGTACTCACACTCGATGCCCATGTACGAGATAACGAAGAACCCGCCATTCGCATCCTTCTACATCGCCGCCGTCGCCAGCATATTTGGATGGAGTGAGGTTGCCCTCCACTCCGCCTTCCTCCTTCCAGCCATTGCCGCTGTTTTGGGCACCTATGAACTTGCCGTGATGACGTGTCCGCGCCCCGGTCTGGCGGCGATCTCGCTGCTATGCACTCCGGTATTCCTTGTCTGTAGCACCAGCATCATGTGCGACACCATGATGCTGGCTTTTTGGCTCTGGGCGCTAGTGCTTTGGAAAATCGGGCTGCGCGAGAAAGAGCCGGTCCTTCTCCTCGCCGCCGGCCTCCTCGCCGCAGTCTGTGCATTGACCAAATATTTTGGCATGTGCCTCATTCCACTCATGTTGCTGAGCGCTCTAATGCAACGGAGGAGCTGGGTCTGGTGGTTGCCGGCAGTGGTCATCCCTATTGTTATTCTTACATTTTACCAGCTGTGGACAAAAGCATCCTACAGCGTTGGACTCCTCTCATCGGCAGCAGACTACGCCGTAGATGCCAAGGCCATCGGGGGCCGTAAACTGTTGCAAAACTTTGTCGTGGGCCTCTCGTTCACCGGGGGGTGCATACTTCCCACAGGGATTTGCGCAGGAGCCCTTTGGAAGGCGCACCGTGTTGCCCTCTATCTCGCCGCAACAATTCTGCTGTGGGTGGCGATCGAAAATATTCGCGAGTTGGCCAGCCTGCTGAACAACGTTCAGGGACCTTGGTCTTGGCTTGGTCCTTGGCAACTGGCGGCTTTCGTAGTATGCGGCGGCTTGGTCCTTATATTGAGCGTCGAAGAACTCGTGAATGACCCATCCTCGGAAACCGTCCAATTGTTTCTTTGGATCACCGGTACCTTCCTATTTGCTGCCTTCATTAATTGGACGGTGAATGGGCGAAGCGTCCTGCCTATGGCACCTGCAGTTGGGATTCTCCTGGCTCGGAGGGTTTCGTCAATCCGCGAAGGCTTACACCGCTGCATTACGCTGTACATACCTCTCGCCGCAGCGGCAGTCATTGCGCTCATGGTAACTGCCGCCGATTGCCGTCTCGCCGATTCGGCCCGTACTGCCGCCGATGATACGGCCCAGATCGTCGCCGGGTATCCCGGCAAGGTTTGGTTCGAGGGGCACTGGGGTTTTCAGTATTACATTCAGCAACACAATGCCAGCCCGTTGGATATTTATTCGATGCGATTGCACTTGGGCGATGCAATGATCATTCCAACCAATACTGCTAACTTGGTTCCGTTGCCAAGTAATCTCTTCTCGATTCAGAGTGAAATCCGACTCCAGCCAAATCCGATCCTCTCAACAGTATGCTCCTCTATTGGAGCTGGATTTTACGCGGCGGAGTTCGGTCCCATGCCGTTTGCCTTTGGCCCCGTATCCGCGGACACCTACCAGGTCGCCGTCTTTAATTCGGCTCCGGTGCATAACCGGTAGACCAATCAAGTGTTTAGCGAAAGGTACTACTGGGTTAGGGCTTTGACGCCGGTCGCCGATGCCGTGCAAGGCTCAGTGCCTGGCCAGCGGTGGGATCGAAACGACGTTTTTGGTCTCTGCGTCGATGAAAACAATGCCGTCCACCTGTAAAAGAGGGCCTATGTGAACCTCCAAATCCAATCTCCCGGAGCAGCCAGGCCCTCTACTCCTGTTCCTCCCGTCATGTCGGATCGATACAGCCCCACCACTCGAACAGAGTCGTAATCGCGGAGGTGAAAAATCGGCGCATATGCCTGGATGGCGAGCTCCTCCGCCGCGGCGGCGGAAGGCACTTTGGAGGTACGAAGCGTTTCCCAGAATTCGCGTGGAATTTTCTGCCGGGAGTCGTGCGTTTTTACTTCGGCCAGGCTGAAGGAATCGAGGTAATTGCCGTCCGGAGGCTGGTCATTCGCCTGGAGGGATAGTGTCGAGATTACAGCGCAGAGCAGGAGGGAGAGGCTGGGGGCGGTTCTCATCGCGGGCACCCTATCATACGATCTGGCGCTCATAAAATGCTCTCTCGCGCACTGCCCCTGGCTGGCCCTTTCTTTTTCGACTTGTGACAATTTCGTGTCGTTGCTTTAATCCGCGGACATGGGGGATGTGCATTTCAGATGCCTTGGGTGCCGGCAGTCGTTGGTTGCCGACGCGAGGGGAGCCGGGGTCTCTTTTAGCTGTCCCCACTGCGGCATCACTCAGACAATCCCCAACTCCCCTCCCTTTTCCGTGCCACCTCCCCCCGCGCAGGCAGACAATACGCCGGCCCCTGCCCGGCAAGCCCAGGCATCGCCCAATGGCGCCCATTGGACCGCCCAGGAGCGGCTCTGGGAGAATGAACATCAATCGGCGGAGCAGGCCGTGGCCCTGGTTGAGCGCGACCAGCGGATCAGCGCGCTGCGGGCGGAAAAGGAGTGGCTCGCGTCACAATTGGACGAGGAGCGCACGCGGCGCGAGGCGCTCGAGCCGGAGCTTGATGGGGCGCGCGGGCATTGGGCCGCCGCGGAGAAACGAGCGGCCGATTTCGAGGCCGGGTTCCATGAGACCGCGCTACGGCTCCAGAATCTCAAGCTCACCGTGGACGAGCTGACCGCGCAGCTTGAACTCGTGAAGAGCGAGCGCAACGACGCGGTGTACTCGCTCGCCCGGCACCAGGAGAGCGTCGCGGAACTGACTATGGAACTTGATAAGGCCCGGGGCGAGCGCAAGGAGCTCGATCAAATCCTGGGACGCGCCCGCGAGCATCTCGACCAGACCACCTCCGAGCTCGCCGCCGCGCAATCCTCGGCCGGGATGTCCGCCGCCGAGATGGCCCGGCTGAAGGCATCGGTCGCCACCTTGAGCGCCGAGCTCCGCCAGGCGGTCGCTGAGCGCGACGAATTGCAGGGACTCGTGCGCGACGACCACGATCTGGCGGAGTTTGTCGCGGTGAAGACCGAGCGCGACCGAATCGACACCGAGCTGAAAGAGACCCAGGCCCGGGAAGAGAGCCTCGCGGAGAGAATCGAGTCGCTCGCCTCCGAGCGGGAATCGCTCAAGCGGGAGCGGACCGAGCTGCAACTGAAGGTGGCCGCGCTGCGCGACGCGCACGACGACACGCAGCTCCAGCAGGATAACGAGGTGCTGCGCCGCATGGTCGAGCGCCTCAACGAGGAGCTCAAGGACTTGCAGCCGGAGATCGCGAAGCGCAAGCGCCGCGCCGCCCCCGGCGGAGTCGTCGGCGGCCTGGCCCGCGCGGCCATGGCCCGCTGCTTCGTCCCCGATGCGGATGTGGCCGAGGGGCGGTAAAAGGGCATGGATTCTCTCCGGGCGGGCTGGACGGTGCCCGCCGATGAAGTGTGGGCCGAATTGGAGAAAAGAATCGCTGCTGCCGGGAAACGGCGGAGTTGATTTTCAGCGAATGAGTCCGAGTTTCGTCGCGGGCAGGTCGTGTGGTTCCCGCCCCTACACCTGCGACATCTCGTCTTCCGGGGTCTTTTCAAAAACTTCCGCGAGGAGCGGGGCGGCTTTGCGGTAGCGGATGGCAGCGATCGCGACGTAGGCCAGGTCGATGCCGACAAAGGCCGCGACGTACTTCTCGCCGCCGATGCCGAAGCCGTAGGAGTGGAGCCCCTTGCCGAGGATGAAGTTGACCCCGTACCAGGTCATCATCACCGCGCAGAAGCAGACGACGCTGGCCAGCGCGAGGCCGAATTGATCCCACCATCCCACCACCCGGCCGTGCAGCACGAAGATGTAGCAAAGGAGCGCGATCAGCGCCCATGTCTCCTTCGGGTCCCAGCCCCAGAAGCGTCCCCAACTGTAATTCGCCCAGACACCTCCGAGGATCGTGCCGGTCGCGAGCAGGATCACGCCGAGCTGCAGGATGCGGTAGAGCCAGAAGTGGAGCGTCACATCTTCCGCGGCGTTGACCGGGTTGCGGATGAACCGAAAGAGAACGATATGGCCAAATCCCATGGCCAGCGCAAAGGCCGCGTAGCTGAGCGTGATCGTCAGCACGTGAATCGTCAGCCAGTAATTGCTCCGCAGCACCGGCACCAGAGGATCGATGCTCGCGGGCATCGCCACGGGCAATTGCTGCACGAGCAGCAGGCAGGTCAGGCTCACGGGCAGCGCCGCGAGCAGGTAGGTGAGCGCCCGGTAGCGCGTCAGGAAGATGAGCGCGAAAACCATGATCCCGAACGAAACCCAGACCACCGACTCGAACATATTCGTCACCGGAGGCCGCCCCGCGATGAAGCACCGCATGGCGATGCCCGTGGCGTGCACGAGCACCCCCGCCACGGCCAGCGCCAGGCCGGTAACGGTCAGGAATTTCGCCTTCCCCTTGCTCGCATTCGCGATCAGCAGCACCACAAAGGCCAGAGAGTAAATCGCCACCGCCCACGTAAAGGCCCTAAGGTGATTGTAGGTGTACTCCAGTTGCAGCATCGAGTCGGTGGGATACACCGCGGGGTTCAGCTCCCGCAGCGACTTGCGCAGCCGCGCCGCGTCCAGGCTGAAGTCAAACGCGTTGCCCGCCGTGTAGGCCTGTGCCATGCCGCTCAATTGATCCATCGCCATCTTGTAGAGCGCCGGGTCGTAAGCGGCATTTTCGGGCGTCGGGACCTCCCAGCGGTCGCTCTTCGCATCGGGCGCCGGGGGCACGATGGCAAAGGCGGAGTTGTCCAATAGATGCCCGAGCGCCTCCATGCGCGTCGCGAGCGATTCCGCCTCCTTCACCTCGCGCGGGACCTCCTTTTGCTGCCGGCTCAATTCCTGGCCTTGCTGGATCAGCGCCGGCAGCATCGTCGCGCCCCCGAGCTCCTCCAGCGAGAACCGCTTGCGCTGCGCGTCGAGGCCCAGTTTATCCGCGAGCGGATGATACGGGATCAGGATGAGCGGCTCCTTCTTCCAGTCATGCGTGCCAAAGAGCGCGGAGAGGAGAAAATCGGGCGGGGTCCAGACCCTGCCATCCGCGCCGGTGAACGTGGCGCCTCCGGATATGCGCAGGAGCGTCTCGCGCGCAAAGGTGTCCAGCGGCTTCCGCCGCCCCGCGTCCTGGATGCCAAGGAGGCCGAACTGATGGTAGTCGAGCCCGCCCGTCGCACCGGCGACCGCGTCAGCCACCTGTCCCCGCGCATTCGCGCCGATGAAATCCGCGCAACAGATGAGCGCCAAAAGGAGTGCCGCAGTGAGTTTTCGGACGTTCATGTTTCGACGGGTATGGTTTGAGGTTCGGCTTTCCTTGCGCCCGCGGCTTTCCGCCGCCGCATCCCCTGGCGCGGGCGCTCCCGGCCCCCATCCATCGGGTAGGGCCGGAGGTAAAAGAGGCTGAAGATGCCCGCGACGATGACCAGCGAGCCGGTCCACTTGAGCGACCAGCCCGGGTCGCGGAGGATCTGGATGCTGCTCTGCGAGAGGTTTTGCGGGTTCCACGAGGCCTGGGAGAGCTTGTAGGTAAAGCCGGTAAAGGTGTTCCACCAGGAGTCCGGGACGCTCATCGGATTGTTCATCCAGCATTGCCCCGTCACGATGTCGCCGGTCTCCCGGTCCACGACATCGAGCGTGCTCTTGAAGCCGGCGGGCGTATCGGTGCCCTCATTCCAATCGACCTGGAAATCCTTGAGCTGCAGGCCGATGGGGAGCTGGATTTGCTTGTTCCCGTAGCCGATGAGCAGCGGCTTAGGCTCCGTGGGCACCGTGACCTGCCAGCCGAGCGGGACCCATTGCTCCACGTCCTTGCTGCCGCTGGCGGCCTTCACAAGGATGCCCTCCGCGTGCATGCCGTGGGAGGTCTCCGGCGCCGGGTGCGCGTCGAAGCGCTCCTCGGCCTGCGGGTAGAATTGGTCCGCGACCAGTGTCCAATCCGCCCAGCCGGTGGGGAGGGGTTTGTTGAGATCCAGCTTCCCGCTGGATAGCCCGGCCAGCCGCGAGGAGAGCTCGTACGAGAGCGTCCCGTCCGCCGCGACGTACAAGGTGAGGTGGTTCTTGCCCTCCGCCTGGGCTGCATCCGCCGCCTCCGGCACGGGCACGGCGTGCCCGGTAATCGTCACGAGCACGCACGGGTTGTTTGGGTCCGGGCTGGCGTTTTCCGGCTTCCCATCCTTGATCCGAAAGTCCGGCCAGTATTGCTCGATCTTCGCGGAGAAGGGGGTAAGCGCGATCGGCACCGGCGTGGCGTCATTCAACGCGACCTCGATGGTCTGGGTCGCCGCGCCGATCTGCACCACGACCTCCGGGCTCTTCCCTTTTCCCGTGCTGATCAATTGCACTTTCGCGCCGGTGCTCCCGCCTTTGACGACCTTTGACACCTGGCCGGCGGCGGCATTGGCAAAGGCAAAGATCGTTTCCTCCAGGTCCTTCGCCTCGCTGGAGGCGGCGGCTACGGGCGTCGCGGCCCCTTTTTTGAAATCAACCCCGGCGAGGCCCATGTCGAAGCTGCCATGGTCCGGATCATCCGCGAGCAGCCATGAGTCGAGCGACTGGCCCATCCGCGCGGTCTTGATGGCGAAATGGATCGCGGATGTCCCGCCCTCGCTCACCGGCCTGGCCACCATCTTCACGTCCAGCGCGGGGGAGTAATCGATGGCGGAAACGGTCCAGCCGGAGGGCGTCGTCGTCAGGGGCCAGGGCTTCTCCGGGCTGGGATGGTGGTTGATCATCTCCAGGGGCACCGTTTGCGAGCTATTGTCGCCATCGATGACCTGGAGCACGTGCTCGTCCACCGTGAGCAGATTATTGGGCGGATCGCCCTTGAAGAGCGTCATGCTCCCCTCGACCCCGTAGAGGCGGCCGATCAGCGCCCCGGCCAGCAGCACGATGATGCCGAGGTGGGTGAGCAGGAACCCGGTGTGATGCCGTTTCCACGGCATCCGGGAAAACGCGGAAAAGATGAGATTCGCGCAGAGCAGGAGCAGCCAGATATTGAACCACCAGGCATTGTAAATATACGCCCGGGCCACCCGCGCATCGAAGCTGGACTCGTAGAGCGTGCCGGCGATCGTGGCCACGATCAGCACCGCCAGCAGCACCATCGCCAGCTTCACCGAGGCAAAGAAACGCAGCAGCGGGTTTCGCAGCCAGGCGGGTTCGTCGCTTTTCATCCGGGGAGCGGGGAGCCGGACGGCGCTGGAAAAAGGCGGCACATGAGGATAGTGGGGCGTCTGGCGGGGGTTGAGATAAGTACGCGCCCGCATTGCGCGCCGCAAATGAAAAACGCCGCGCCGTCCGGGAGGCCCGGGAGATTCGACCCCGGCGGATTGGCTTGGCACCGGGTGTGCCCCGGGCCTAGTCTAGCGGGGTCATGAAAACAAAAATCGTCCCTGTTCTTGCCATCCTCCTGACTATCGGCGTCGCGGCCCAGGCCGATGCGCTCAAGATCGATCCGGTCCACTCGACCGTGGGCTTCAAGATCCGCCACCTGTTCTCGAACGTCACAGGGCGTTTTACCGACGTCTCGGGGACGATCAATGTCGATCCGAACAACCCGGGCAGCGCGAGCGTGGAGGTGACGATTGGCATCAAGAGCATCGATACGGCGAATGCGAAGCGCGACGAGGACCTGCGCGGGCCCAATTTTTTCCAGGCGGACCAATTCTCGACGATGACCTTCAAGAGCACGAAGGTCGATGTGATGGGGCAGGAGGCGAATGTGACCGGGGACCTGACGCTCCACGGCGTCACCAAGCCGGTCACCCTGCATGTGAAGTTTCTCGGCAAAGGCCCGGGCATGATGGGCGGCGTGACGACCGGGTGGGAAGCGTCCGGGTCATTGAAGCGGAGTGATTACGGCCTGACCTGGAGCAAGACCATCGAGGGGACGCAGCTCGTGGGTGACGATGTCGATATCGACCTCGAGATCACCGCGGATGAGCAGAAGTGAACGGGCTCTTTGACCTGGCCGGCGAGATTGCCGTCGTTATCGGCGGCACGGGCGTGCTCGGGGGCGCGCTGGCGGAGGGGCTGGCCGGCGTGGGCGCGCTGGTGGCGATCCTCGGGCGCGATGCGGGCCGCGGAGAGGCGCGCGCGGCGAGCATCCGCGATTCAGGCGGCTCGGCGGCGTTCTTTTTCGCGGATGCGACCGATCCCGCGAGCCTCATGGCGGCGCACCAGGCGATCGCGGGCGGGTTTGGCGCGCCGGGTATCCTCGTGAGCGCGGCGGGGGGGAATGATGCCTCGGTCACGGTCACGGAGGAGCAGCCGTTCGAGAAGATCGATTCGGCGGATTGGCGCAGGAATTTTGATCTCAACCTCGTCGGCGGGGCGTTGCTGCCGGCGCAGGAATTCGGCCCGGCGATGTGCGAGCGGGGGCGCGGGAGCATCATCAATATCGCCAGCGTGTCGGCCCATCTGCCGCTCAGCCGCGTGGTGGCTTACTCCGCAGCCAAGGCGGCAGTGCTGAATCTGACGCAATTCCTCGCCCGGGAGTGGGCGCCGCGCGGAGTGCGCGTGAATGCCCTGACGCCCGGCTTTTTCCCCGCGGAGCAGAACCGGTCGCTCCTCTTCGAGCAGAATGGCCAGCCGACTCCGCGCGCCCAATCGATCCTCGGGCATACGCCCATGGGACGTTTCGGCGTGCCGTCGGAATTGGCCGGCGCCGCGATTTTCTTGGCAAGCGCGGCGGCGAGTGGGTTTGTGACCGGGATCGAGCTGCGCGTCGATGGCGGGTTCCTCTCCCAGACGATCTGAAGCCTGCGATGAATCGAGTCCAATCCGTGACCGCCCCTCCAGGCGTTGCCGTTTCGCCGGTACAAATCGAGGAACTGGTCGCCCGCGCGTGCGTCGGCACGGATTTTACCGGACGGCGCGTGTTGCTCATCGTCCCGGATTCGACTCGCACGGCGCCCATCGGGCCGTTCTTCCGCGCCCTGCACCGGCGGATTGCGCCCGCGGCGGCGGCGCTCGATGTGATGGTGGCGCTCGGGACCCACCCGCCGATGGACGAGGAGGCGATCTGCTCGCGGCTGGAGATCACGCCCTCGGAGCGCGCGGCGGATTTTGGGCGTGTGCGTCTTCTCAATCACGAGTGGGATAATCCCGCCGTCCTGCGCAATCTCGGCCGCATCCCGGCCATTGAAATCGCCGCGCTCTCCGGCGGACTCTTTTCCATGGATGTCGAGGTGAAGGTCAACGCGCGGCTTTTCGATTATGACCAGATCATCATCGTCGGACCCGTGTTCCCGCATGAGGTCGTCGGATTCTCGGGTGGCAACAAGTATCTCTTCCCCGGGGTGGCCGGTCCGGAGGTGCTGAATTTTTTCCATTGGCTGGGCGCGGTGATCACGAACCCGATGATCATCGGCAACAAATGGACTCCCGTCCGCAAGGTGGTCGATCGCGCGGCGCAAATGGTGAATATCGACAAGCTCTGCTTTTGCCTCGTGGTCCGGGGGCATGAGCTCGTGGGCGCCTTCGCCGGCGATCCCGAGACGGCGTGGGAGGAGGCGTCCGAGCTTTCCCGGCAGGTCCATATTACCTACAAAGAGCATCCGTACCGGACCATTCTCTCCTGCGCGCCGCGGATGTACGACGAGCTGTGGACGGGCGGCAAATGCATGTACAAGCTCGAGCCGGTACTGGCCGATGGGGGCGAGCTAATCATTTACGCGCCGCATATTTCGAGAATCTCCGCCACCCATGGGCGGCTGATCGAGCAGATCGGCTATCATTGCAGGGATTACTTCCTCAAGCAGTGGGACCGGTTCAAGGAGCTGCCGTGGGGAGTGATCGCGCATTCGACGCACGTCCGGGGCATCGGCACCTATGAGGATGGCGCGGAGCATTGCCGCGCCCGCGTCACCTTGGCTACCGGCATCCCGCGCCACGTGTGCGAGCGGATCAACATGGGCTACCGCGACCCGGCGACGATCCGGCCCGAGGCTTACGCCGACCGCGAGTCCGAGGGCATCTTGCTGGTGCCGAATGCGGGCGAGATGCTCTACCAGCTCCGCGAGCCGGCGCTCTGGGCGGTCGCGGGGTGAAAATGCGGCGGGCTGACTTTTAGGATTGCCGTGGCGCCCCAAGTTGGCGGTGATCTCCATCCATGGCTGCCACGCGCGCCGAGCCCCCGCTCATATTTACCTTCGACATCGGCACCTCATCGCTGCGCACGGCACTGGTGGATGGGTGCGGGCGGCGCCTGGGGGAGACCACCGAGCAACAGACCTACCCGCTTCGCGTGACCGCGGATGGCGGCGCGGAGCTCCGGCCCGGCATCCTCAAGCGCGCCGCGCAGGGCTGCATCGCCCGCACACTGGCCGCTTACCGCGAGATCCCCGCTCTGCGCGGAGTGCCGATCACGGGGGTCGCGGCGTCCTGTTTCTGGCATAGCCTGATCGGCACGGATGAGAAGAACCGCCCGCTGACCCCGGTCTATACCTGGATGGATTCGCGCTGCCGCGCGGATGCCGCGTCGCTGCGGCGGGAGCTGGGGGAGCGCGCCATCCACGCGCGCACGGGCTGCATGCTGCGCGCCTCTTACTGGCCGGCAAAGCTCGCCTGGCTGCGCCGCGTGGATCGCGCCCTTTTCTCGCGGGTCCGCCGCTGGATGTCGCCCGCGGAGTGGCTCTGCCGGGAACTGGTGGGCGAGGCCCGCTGCGGGCTCTCGATGGCTAGCGGCACGGGGCTGCTCAATGCCCACACGCTCGCCTGGGACGAGGCGCTGCTTGACCGGCTGCATCTTGCGGCGGGGCAGATGAACGAGTTGACGGAAGAGCCGCTCCAGCCGGACCGCGCGGGGCGGAAGTACCCCGAGCTGGCCAGCGCGAGCTGGTACCCGGCGCTGGGGGATGGTGCGGCGAGCAACCTCGGCTCCGGCGCCACGCAGCCTGGGCTTGCGGCCATTAATGTCGGGACCAGCGCGGCGCTTCGTGTCATGCGCGGCGGGGCGGTGAGGCCATTCCCGTTTGGCCTCTTTTGTTATCGCGTCGATGCGGCGCGCCATCTCATCGGCGGCGCGGTGAGCAACGCGGGCAACCTGCGCGCGTGGTGCCTGCGGGAGCTGCGGCTCGATGACGCGCGACTGGAGGCCCAGCTCGCCGCGCGCCCCCTTCCAAGGCATGGCCTTGCCGTGTTGCCGTTTTGGTCCGCCGAGCGCGCCCCCACGTGGGAGGAGGAGCGCCGGGGACGTATCGACGGGTTCACGTTTGGCACCACGGCGCTCGATATCCTGCAGGCGCTCACGGAGGCCAGCTATTACCGCATCGCGCTCATCGCGGGTCTCATCGTCAGGCAGGAAGGGAAGGCGCCGCGCTTCATCGTGTCCGGCGGGATCCACCACTCCCGCTCCTCCCTCCAGCGGCTTGCGAATGTGCTGAACCGGCCGATTTACCCGAACGCCGAGCCGGAGGCATCGATCCGGGGCGCTGCTGTTTACGCGCTGGAGCGGCAGGGGGCGTCGATTGTCCCCTTGCGCCTCCCGCGCCCGGTGCGTCCGCAGCCGGCGATCGCGGCCGCGTACAAGAAAGAGCGCGCCCGTCATGCGGCAATGGAGATGCCGCTCAGTGAGTCCCAAGCATTTTGACAGCGGCGGCTAATTTGAGACCTTCGCGTGGTTCCGGTGTTCAACCGTCCATTCGCCTCATATGAAAAACCGCGAACCTGCATTTACTCTCATCGAGTTGCTGGTGGTCATCTCGATCATCGCGATTCTCGCCGCGCTCCTTTTTCCAGGCATCAAGTCCGCCATGTCGGCCCGGGATGAGGCCGTCGCGTTGAGCAATATGCGGCAGATCGGTGCCGCCTTCATCCTCTACGCCGGTGAGAACAGCTACCGCCTGCCGAATCGCACCGAAGCGCAGCCTGGCGATAACACGACCCCGGACAAATGGCCGTTGCTGCTCTCAAAATATCTGAGCGACATCCGGGTATACGCTTCCACCTTCGACACGAAGAACTGGATCCGCAGGCATCTGACTCAGACCCAGGCGCTCAGCAACGACGCCAACAATACCAGCTATATCATGAACGGCTATAACGACATGGGCGCATACGAAACGCCAGGCGTCCAGCTTCGCATCAATGCCTTCCCCGATACCACCAACATCATCCTCCTCGGGACGCCGAATATCGGGAGCCGGCAGTTTTACATGGATTTCGAGGAGACGCCGAATGGGAACGAAAACGACGTGCTCAACCTGGCGGCGTACAACGGAGGCTCGAACTACCTTTTTGCCGATGGCTCCGCCCGCTTCATCTCAAAGACGGCGTACCAGGCGGCAAGCCCGGAGAGCGGCATCACCGGGCCGCTGGAGACATACGGAAACTGGCTCTGGAAGGTGAACAAGAGCTACCAGATCCCGGCCATCGGCAACGGCGGCAAATAACGGGCGCCCCCCTTAGAGGCCCATCCCCGGGGGCAGGCCCATCCCGGCGGTCACCTTGCCCATCTCCTTCTGCGCGAGGTCGCGGCCCTGGGCGATGGCCTGCTTGACGCCGCTCAGGATCAGGTCCTCGAGGCCCTCCACGTCTTCCGGGTCGACGATGTCCTTGCTGATCTTGATGGAAAGGACGTCGCCCGCGCCATTGGCCACGACGGTCAGCTTGCCGCCGCCGGTGGTGACTTCCACGGTTTTTTCGGCGAGGTCCGCCTGCGCCTGCGCGATTTTCTCCTGCATCATCTGCGCCTGCTTCATCATTTTCTGGATATTCATAAGCTTTCGACCGGGTTGTGTTTGCATTTACCCGCACCCGTGGGCGTCAGGCGAGGATGAACTTTTTTCCTCCCGGCGCGCCGCGTTTTTTCCCCACTCTCCATGGTTCCCTATTTGCGGCGGGGCAAGCACGCGCTATAATTCAGGCGAATGATTCGAGACGACTTTCTCCCGGGCGATGAGAGCCTCACGGCGCTCGAGTCGCTGGATCGGACAATCCTCTCCCTGACCCCCGACGATCCCATCCGGAAGGAGCTGGTCGATTTGCGCATCCTTTTTGCCTCCCAGGAGGAGACGATGGGCGAGGCGCGCGAGGCGATCGAGAAGCTCGAGCAGATCGTCAAGAAGGTCACATCGCCCGCCAATCGGATTGGGACTTTTTTGCACGCGGCAAACAAGGAGACCGCGCAGATCGTGGTCGGCGGGGCGGATTACTATTGCAACATCGACCCGCGCATCCCCATGAGCAGGCTGCGCAAAGGGACGCGGGTGCTCGTCAATGAGGCGTTCGTCATTGTGGGCGACCTGGGCATCGACGTCTCCGGGCCGGTCACGAAGGTCACGGAAGTGCTTGGGGAGGATCGCCTGCGTGTCGGGACCGAGCACGGGATGCAATCCATCGTGCTCCAGCGCGGGGGGGAGATCGTGCGCCAGCAGATCAAGGCCGGCGACGAGGTGCGTGTGGACCCGAATTACCGCATCGCCGTGGAGCTGCTCGCCCGGCCGCACTCGCAGGATTATTACCTGGATACCGTGCCCGAGCTGCCGTGGGAGAAAGTGGGCGGCCAGGAGGAGGCGATTCGCGCAATTCAGGATGCGATCGAGCTGCCGCTTCTGCACGCGGGACTCTTCGAGCGCTTCCAGCATTCGACGCCGAAGGGATTTTTGCTCTACGGACCGCCCGGCTGCGGCAAGACGCTGATCGGGAAGGCCACCGCGTTCAACCTGACCCAGAAGCTCAAGGAGCAGACCGGCGAGGAGATGAGCGAGTACTTCATGCACATCAAGGGGCCCGAAATCCTGAACATGTGGGTGGGCGAGAGCGAGCGGATGGTGCGCGAGATATTCCAGACGGCGCGCGAGAAGCGGCGCGAGGGCTTCCTGCCGTTCCTTTTCATCGATGAGGCGGAGAGCATCCTCGGCACCCGCAGGGCCTCGCGGTACTCGAACATACTCTCGACCCTGGTCCCGATGTTCTGCACGGAGATGGATGGCATCGATTCGCTCAACGAGGTGGTCATCATCCTCGCGTCGAACCGGGCCGACTTAATCGACCCGGCGATCCTTCGCCCCGGGCGGATCGACCGCAAGATCAAGGTCGACCGTCCGACCAAGGAAGGCTCCAGCGATATTTACAAGATCTACCTCACCCCCGGGCTCCCGTACGATCCCGCGCTGGTTCAATCCGCCGGCGGCGTTCCCGCTGCCATCGATTCGCTGGTCCGCATCATCGTCGATCTGCAATTCTCCCATCGGGACGAAAACCGATTCCTCGAGGTCACGCTGCGCAGCGGCAAACGGGACGTCCTTTACCGCGGCGATCTCATCAGCGGGGCGATCATTGCGTCCATCGTGGAGCGTGCGAAGGGCTTCGCCATCAAGCGCGCCATCGCGAGCGAGCAGGAGGAGGGCATCTCCGAGGCCGACCTCCGGCTTTCCCTCGAGGCCGAGTACGCGGAGAACGACATCTTCCCACCCACGGACATCACCGAGGATTGGCTCAAGCTGATCGACTACGACTCCGAGAACGTGGTCAAGGTCTCGCCGGTCCGCACCGGCGCCTCCGCAAAAACCCAGCCGCGCTCGATCATATAGGGACGCGATGAAGCGCATCTTCGGGATCGAAACCGAGTACGGGATCACCGTTGAAGGCCAGGAGAACGTCGATGTCGTCCACGAGTCGATCGAGATCGTGCGGCGCTACACGGAGTACGGCTCCCTGATGAAATGGGACTACAACCTCGAGGATCCGCACCAGGATGCGCGCGGCTTCCGGGCCGCGGAATTGATGCAGGATACCGACGAGTCGGCATATTACGAGATCGACAAAAACCGGCCGCTGTCCTTTGAGGAGATCAAGAGCGACCTGGTGCTCTCGAACGGCGCCCGCTTTTACAACGACCATGCCCACCCCGAGTACTCCACACCGGAGTGCTCCACGCTGCGCGAGCTCGTCGCGCAGGACAAGGCGGGTGAGCGCATCCTCGAGGAGTGCGCCCGCCGCCGCAACAAGCAGCTCGCGGAGAGCGGGCGCGAGGTGCGGCTCTTCAAGAACAACACGGACTTCGTCGGCCACTCCTACGGCTGCCATGACAATTACCTCATGCGGCGCGATGTGCCGTGGGATCGCATCGTCACGGGCGTGGTGCCCTTTCTCGTCACGCGGCAGATTTACGCCGGCGCCGGCAAGATGGGCGTGGAAGGCGAGGGGACCGCGGGCCAGCCCGGGCTCTACCAGGTTTCGCAGCGGTCGGATTTCTTCAGCGTGCTGGTTTCCATCGATACGATGAACCGGCGCCCGATCGTCAATACCCGCGACGAGCCGCACGCGGATGTGGGGCGGTACCGGCGCTTCCACGTCATCGTGGGCGACTCAAACATGAGCGAGATCGCGACGGCGCTGAAGATCGGCGCGACCGCGCTCGTCCTCGAGCTCATCGAACGCGACCTCGTCCCGAAGATCGAGCTGGCCAATCCCGTCGAGGCGGCAAAATCGATCTCCCGCGATCAGACCTACGACTGGATCATCGAATTGCGCGACGGGCGCAAAATCTCCGCGATCGACATCCAGCGCCTTTACCTGGAGGCGGCGCGGCAGCATTGCGAGCAGGATGCCGAGGTGCGCTGGATCATCGAGGCCTGGGGCGAAATCCTCAACGACCTCCAGCGCGACGTGCTCACCTGCGCGGACCGGCTGGACTGGGTCGCGAAGAAATTCCTGCTCACCACCTTTCGCGAGAGCGAGGGCATCGAGTGGACCGATCCGTGGCTGCAATCGCTCGACCTCGAGTACCATAATATCGCCCTCGACCAGGGGCTTTACTACGAGCTCGTCCGCACCGGGCAGATGCGCCGGTTCATTACCGAGCAGGATATCAAGGCCGCCATTTTTCAGCCGCCGGAGACGACGCGCGCCTTCTTCCGGGGGCGCAGCGTGGCGCGTTTCCACGAGCAGATCGCGTCGATCCAATGGGACGAAGTGGTCTTCAAGACCCCCGACGGGCCGCGAACGGTCAGCTTGAATCGCGTGTTCGAGGATGGCGCCCTCGAGCGGGTAAACGGGTTCATCCGGGAAGCCACGAGCTTCGGGGATTTGCAGGCGCGCCTCGCGGAGGCGGATGCCGATGCTAGTGTGCGCCTTGGAGGATGAGCTCGGTGATCGCGGCGGTCGGGAATTTCGTGCCGGGATAGACTTCCAGGATTTCCATCGAGAAGACATCGCCCTGCCGCGCCATGATGTCGTCGAAGGAGACCTCCTGCCACCGCCGCGTATCGGACAGCGCGACATCGGCAAACACCCGCCCGTTATAGGAGAGGCGCACCTTTTTCACGCGGCCCCACTGCTTGAAGACGGAGTCGGACTTGATGTTTCCATCGGCGATATCGAAGCCGTAGAAAGGGGTATCGTTCAGCTCCTTCGGCAGCTTTTTCGGAAACTGGAAAGTCAGCTTCGCACCGACGACCGCATCTGTCCACGCCGTGTCCGCGTCGTTATCGTCAAGCGTGTAAACGGGCACCTGGGTTCTGCCCGGCAGGATGGCAAAAGTCTCCCACGGGAAGGCGCAGCGCAGTGAACAGCCACCCATCAGCTCCTGCACGACGGGATGGCTGACCTGTGCCTGGATCAGTTGCGGATCGGCCGCCGCGAGCCGCGGCAGCGCGAGGCAAAGGAGCAAGAGCAGGTGGCGCATCGCGCACTCATCTTAGCACAATTGAAGGAAAAAAGAGAAAAGCGAACGCGCCAGATGAGATCGCCGGCTCCGCTAATCCACCGCCGGCGCGAGGATGCGGGAATCGGCGGAGAGATCGAAGAGAGGGAGCTGCGGGTTTTGCTTGTGGAAGTAATCGAGCGTCCAGGGAGTGGGAAAGAGGATGACCGGCTGAAGGGCGCTATCCTCCGCGATGCGGCAGCCGGTGGGGAGCTTGAGCGCATCGAGCTGATCCGCGGTGGTGCCATGGGGGAGCCACTTGAGAAGCTCCCACGGGGCGGCCTCGAGGCGGGAGGGGGCGCCGTACTCGGACTCGAGACGGTATTGGACGACCTCGAATTGCAGCGGGCCCACGGCCGCCAGGAGCGGGACGCGCTGGCCGGCATTGCGAAGGTGGAAGACCTGGATGACCCCTTCCTGGAGGAGCTGGTCCATCCCTTTGCGGAATTGCTTGAACTTCCCGGGGTTCGGGTTGTGGAGATAGGCGAAGACCTCCGGCGGGAAACGGGGGATCTCGCGAAAGAGAATCGAGGGGTCCTGCGCGAGCGTATCGCCGATGCCGAGCGTGGAATGCCCGACCAGCCCCACAATGTCGCCGGCGTAGGCTTCATCGATGGTCTCGCGCTCCTGGCCGAAGAGCTTGTGCGAGCTGGAGAGCCGCACTTTCTCACCCGTCTGGGCGTGGGTGACGATCATGTCGCGCTCGAATTTCCCGGAGCAGACGCGCAGGAAGGCTATCCGGTCCCGGTGCCGGGGATCCATGTTCGCCTGGATCTTGAACACGAAGCCCGAGAACGTGGGATCGGCCGGCTGGATGACGCGCTCGCCGGAATGATGCGGAGCGGGAGGGGCGGAGCGTTCAAGGAAGGAATCGAGCAGGAGCTGGACTCCGAAGTTATTCATCGCGCTGCCGAAGAAGACCGGGGTGAGATGGCCGGAGAGAACTTCCTTCTCGGAGTATTCCTTGCCGGCGATCTCCAGCATCTCCAGCTCCTCGACCACGCGGAGGTAATCGGACTCGTCCAGTTTTTCGCGGACAAAGGGATTGGAGAGATCGGTGATGGTGACGGGCGCGCGGTAGGCCCCGGCCGCCGTGCGCTCGAAGAGATGGACAGCGCGCGTCTGGCGATCGAAGACGCCGCGGAAGCCGGGCCCGGTGCCGAGGGGCCAATTGACGGGGAAGGCGCCGATGCCGAGGACGCTTTCGAGCTCATCGACGAGCGCGAGCGGATCACGCGTCGGCCGGTCCACCTTGTTCATGAAAGTGAAGATCGGGACGCCGCGGCGACGGCAGACCTCAAAGAGCTTCCGCGTCTGCGTCTCGATGCCCTTGCCGGCGTCGATGACCATAACCACGGCGTCGACGGCCGTGAGGACGCGATACGTATCCTCGGAGAAATCCTTGTGTCCGGGCGTATCGAGGAGATTGACCCGGTATCCGGCGTAATCGAACTGGAGAACGGTGGAGCTGATGGAGATGCCGCGTTTGCGCTCGAGTTCCATCCAATCGGACGTGGCGGCGCGCTGGTCCTTACGGGCCTTGACGGAGCCCGCGAGCTGGAGCGCCCCACCGTAAAGCAGCAGCTTCTCGGTGAGGGTGGTCTTGCCGGCGTCCGGGTGGGAGATGATGGCGAAGGTGCGGCGCCTGGAGATTTCAGCTTGCATCAAAAAATGGGGGCGTAGTCTCGGATAAAAGAGAGGCAGGCGCAAGGGTGGGCGATTTTTTTGGCAATGACGGCCGCCCCGGGACAGCTAGGATGCGGAGATGCGACCGGAGCCGAAGAAGCGGATTGAGACAGGTGGCGGGCAGACGCCGCTTGGCGGGTTGGGGGATGCCTTTGGCGGGATGAAACTCCCGGAATTGCCCACGGGAAAACCGGAGGCCGTCCCGCCCGAAAAGCCCGCGGGAGGGCTCTGGAAGATGGGCCGGGTGGTGCTGCGCAAGGAGAAGGCCCACCGGGGCGGGAAGACCGTGATCGTGGTGGACGATTTCGCGACGCACCTGCCCGAGGCTGTGATCGAGCGGGCCGCGAAAAAGCTGCGGGCCGGATGCGGGTGCGGCGGGACTGTGAAGGAACGCCGGATCGAGGTGCAGGGCGACCAGGCGGCGAAGGTGCGGGCGATCCTGGAAGGGGAGGGATTTGAGGTGGGCGGGGTCAGGTAAGGCGCCTCACGCGAAGGCCGCAACGGCTAAGAGTCAAGCGAGCGGTGGACAGGAATCACACGGAGGACCAGGGGGAGAGATTTTTTCGCGTCGAGGAAGCCACAGAACCTGGTGCGACTTCTTTTCTTGTCAGCGGGATTGCACCCGATAACGTCTGCCGTTTCCCCCTGCAAAAATAGGAACAACCAAAATATGCAGCCTCTATTCACCTACAACGTAGTGCCAAAATTGCCCTCGGAGCTGGAGCCGCTGCGCGAGATGGTCCATAACCTCTGGTGGACGTGGGAGCCCTCCGCACGGGCGCTCTTCCGCCACCTGGACACGGAATTGTGGGAGCGGACAAATCACAACCCGCTGCGCATGCTGCAACTCTCGCGGCAGGCCCGGCTGGAGGAGGTGGCGCAGGATGACGAGTTCCGCCACGACCTAGGGGCGGTCTCCAAGAAATTCAAGGCCTATCTCGACCGGAAGGACACCTACGGCAAGCTGCGGAAGAAAGGGTGTTCGATCGCCTATTTCTCCGCGGAGTTCGGGTTCCATGAGTCGGTGCCGAATTACTCGGGCGGCCTCGGCATCCTCGCCGGAGACCATTGCAAATCGGCGAGCGACCTGAACCTCGATTTCCGCGCCGTCGGGCTGCTCTACCGGCACGGCTATTTCCGCCAGCAGATCAACAAGGACGGCTGGCAGGAATCGGTCGCCCTGAACCAGAATTTTCATCACCTCCCGGTGATCGAGGTGCGGCTCGATGACAAGCCATTGCTGGTGGAGGTGGAGCTGCCGGGCCGGAAAGTCTACGCAAAGGTATGGCAACTGGCCATCGGGCGCATCACCCTCTACCTGCTGGATACCGATATCCACGAGAACAATGCCGAGGACCGGCTGATCACCGCGCAGCTCTACGGCGGCGACCTGGAGATGCGGATACGGCAGGAGATCGTCCTCGGCATGGGCGGCTCGCGCGCCCTGCGGGCGATGGGGATCGTGCCCGACGTGCATCACATGAACGAGGGCCACGCCGCCTTTCTATCGCTGGAGCTGATCCGCCGGGCGGTGCAGGACCGGAAGCTCGATTATTACGCCGCGCTGCAATTGGTGGCCTCCGGCAATATCTTCACGACGCATACGCCGGTGCCGGCGGGCAATGACGCGTTCTCGCGGGACCTGATGCGGCAGTATTTCTCGGATTTCCCGACGCACGTCGGCCTCTCCTTTGACGATTTCTTCAAGCTCGGACAGGCCAGCGTGAACTCGACGGACACCTTCAGCATGACAATCCTCGCATTGCGCACGAGCCGGCACGCGAACGGCGTGAGCGCCCTGCACGGCGAGGTGAGCCGCGGCCTCTGGGAGGATGTCTGGGCTGGCGTGCCGCGCGAGGAGGTGCCGATCACGAGCATCACCAATGGCATCCACACCAAGACCTGGATGGCCCCGGAGTTTTCCGCGCTCTACGACAAGTATCTCGGCGATTGGGAGGAGAACCTGGTGGACGTCGATTTCTGGCGCAGGGTGATCGATATCCCGGACGAGGTCCTGTGGGAGACCCACCAGAAGCTGAAGCACCGGCTGATCGATTTTGTGCGGGGCCGCGTGCGGGCGCAGCGGGAGCGGCTGGGCGAGAGCATGGAGAATATCCGCAAGGCGAACCGGCTGCTCGACCCGGAGATCCTGACCATCGGCTTCGCGCGGCGCTTCGCCACCTACAAGCGCGGCACGCTCCTTTTCTCGGACCTCGACCGCCTCCGGCGCATCCTGGCAAACAAGGATCAGCCGGTGCAGTTCGTCTTTTCGGGCAAGGCCCATCCCAAGGACGACGGAGGGAAGAAATTCATCCAGGAGGTGTACAAATTCTCGCGCGAGGCCGAGTTCGAGAGCCGCGTGGTCTTTGTCGAGGATTACGATATTTACGTGGGCCGGCGGCTGACCCAGGGCGTGGATCTCTGGCTCAATAATCCCTTGCGCCCACTGGAAGCCAGCGGCACCAGCGGGATGAAGCTGCCGCCAAATGGAGGCCTGAACCTGAGCGTGCTGGATGGCTGGTGGTGCGAGGGCTACAACGGGAAGAACGGGTGGGCCATCGGTGCGGAGATCAAGGACCCGCTCGACCCGAACCTCAAGCCCGAGTTCCAGAGCGAGGTCGATTCCGCAAGCCTGTTCCACATCCTCGAGACGCAGGTGATCCCGCTCTATTACGCGAAGCCGGATGGCCGGCTGCCGATTGCATGGCTGCAATTGATGCGCGAATCGATCCGCAGTGTGACGCCCGTCTTCAACACGCACCGGATGGTCAAGGAGTACAACGAGCGCCTGTACGAGCCGGCGGCGGTCAAGCACACCGAGTTGCTGCAGGGCGATTGTGCAAAGGCGACCGAGATCAGCAAGTGGAAGTCGCGGATCCGGCACGATTGGCCGCAGGTGCGCATCTCCGATGTGCACCTGGCCTCGGAAGACAGGATGAGCGTGACGGTGGGCGAGACGTTGAGCGTCTCGGCGCGCGTCCGCCTGGGCGATATCGATCCCAAGTTCGTGCAGGTGCAGGCCTATTTTGGCGAGACGGCCAATGCCAATATCGGCAAGGCGGCCATCGTGGACCTGGACGACTGCAAGAAGGCCGGGAACGGGGATTACCTCTATACGGGAGACATCCGCGCGACCGAGAGCGGCGCGTATGGGTTGAATGTGCGCGTAATCCCGGTGAATCCCACGCTGACGCAGGCGCACGAGCTGCGGCTGATCACCTGGGCGCGGTGATGGCTTTTCTGTCCGCGGATTGACGCGGATTTTTTTTGGGAGGGGATTCAGACGCTGGGTCCTCGCGCGGACGCGTTGCGTCCTAACGGAGAGGGCTGCTGTTCAAAAGGCTGGAAGGCTCTCGGCGGCCCGAGGACCTCGCGGAGGATGATCGCCTCGCGGACGGACGCGGGGTCGCGCAGGCGGAGGAGGAGCGACTTCGCGGCAGAGGAGGGAGACGGAGCCGGCGCGGTCGCGAGGGCCCTGGCGGATGCGGGTGGCGCGGCGGTGGCGATGCCGCCGGGGAAGGGCTCCATGGGGGCCATTTGCGCGCGCTGGGATACCGGGGCGGCGGGCGCTTGAGCGGAGATGGGGGTGCGGGCGCGCGCGGTGGGAGGGCTGGCGGGAGCCGCGCGGCGGAGGCGGCCGGGGGCGAGATCGGGGTAGAGGCGATTCGGGGGATTGACGGGCAGCAGCGGCGGAGGTTCGGCGGGAGTGCGAGGGCGGACGAGCGGCGGTGGCGGGGTGCCCGGCGGCAGGCCCACCGCTTCCATGAAACGGCGCATCCGATCCTCCTCGGTTTCAGCCCGGGGACGAGGAGAATGCGGGGTGGGTGGAGTTCCGCCTGTTTGATTGCCCGCTCTGGCGATCAGCCTCGCGATGATCACGATGGCCGCGACGATGAGTGGGAAGAAGTGCGCCACTGCGTCGGTCCCCGGTTATTTCACATCTTCCTGGGCGCGCTCGGGCCCGGCGATGGTCTCTCGCATTTTCGTGTCGGCTTCGACATTGCGGATTTTCATGTAATCCATGATGCCGAGGTTGCCGCTGCGGAAGGCCTCGGCCATCGCGAGAGGGACCTGGGACTCGGCCTCGACCACTTTCGCCCGCATCTCCTGTGTCCGGGCGCGCATCTCCTGCTCCACGGCCACGGCGGCGGCACGGCGGACCTCGGCCTTGGCCTGGGCCACGCGCTTGTCGGCATCGGCCTGCTCCGCCTGGAGCTTGGCGCCGATGTTTTCGCCCACGTCGATATCCGCGATGTCGATGGAAACGATCTCGAATGCCGTGCCGGCGTCGAGCGCCTTGCCGAGCACGGTCTTCGAGATGCGGTCCGGGTGCTCGAGCACGTCCGAGTAAAGGTCGGAGGAGCCGATGGAACTGACAATGCCTTCGCCCACACGGGCGACGATGGTCTCCTCCGTCGCGCCGCCGACGAAGCGGTCGAGATGCGAGCGGACCGTGACGCGGGCTTTGACTTTGACGCCGATCCCATCCTTCGCGACGCCATCGATGGTCGTGCGGCCGAGAGCGGGGTTGGGGCAATCGATGACCTTGGGATTGATGCTCGTGGTCACGGCCTCCAGCACGGTCTTGCCGGTCCCGCGTGTCGCAAGGTCGATGGCGCACGCGCGGTTGAAGTCGAGCTCGATGCCCGCCTTGTCGGCGGCGACGATTGCCTTGACGGTATTCTCCACGTTGCCGCCGGCGAGATAATGCCCCTCGAGGAGATCGGACGGGATGTCGATGCCGGCTTTGACAGCCGTAATGCGGGTATCGACGATCAGCGCAGCCGGGACGCCGCGCAGGCGCATGCCGATGAGCTTGCCCATGCCGACGGGAGCGCCGGAGACCAGGGCGCGGATGTACAGGGTGATGAAACGGAGAAGAATCGAGACGGCAATCAGCGCGATGACCACCAGAACGCCGATAACCACGAGGGGTATACTTAGAGGCATGGATGCGGCATATCAGATGCGCGCCGGGCGGGCGAGGGGAATGATCCGGGGCGGACCGGCGCCGCCCCTGGCTAGAACGCCACGCCGAAGGAGATGTGGATGACCATCCGCCGCTCGCCGGTGCGGCGGTCTGGGTTAAAGCCGGCATCGATGCGAATGGGCCCAACCGGGGAGGCGTAGCGGAGGCCGGGGCCGACGCCGTAACGCATGAGGCCCATGGACGTGGGCTCGCTGCCGACGCTGCCGGCATCGGCAAACAGCGCACCGATGATCGACCCGTAGAGCGGGAATTGGTACTCAATATTGAAGGTCGTAAAAGTGTCGCCGCCGATGGGGTAGCCATGCCAGTCCGAGGGGCCCAGGCGGCGCTCCGAGAAGCTGCGGACGCTGCGGCTGCCGCCATTGAAAAAGCGCTCATCGATGGGGATATCGATCGGATTGCCGTCGAGCGGTTTCATCCACCCGGCGCGCGCGCCGAAGGCCAGCATCGTTTTCGACGTCACGGGAAGATAGTAGGAGAAGCGTGCCGTGGCGCGCAGGAACTCAACGGAACTCCCCAGCGTGGTCGACGCGACTTCCCCGAGGATGTCTCCGACCAGCCCCGAGCGCGGGTTGAGCTTGTCCGGGGCGCGCGTATCCAGCGTGAGCGACGTGCCGAGGCTGCTGACGAAATAACTCGAGGGGCCGAAGTCGGAGGAGTTGATGCCCTGGTCGGTGGCTTTGACTTCCTTTGCCTGCATGAAGAGGGAAGCCTGGAGTTGCTTGGTAAGCTGCCTGGAAATCTCGGGACGGAAACCGGTTTCGAGCACACTATAGCGGTACCATTGCTCGGATTGGCCGTATAGGCGCAGGTCCAGCTTGTAAGGGCTATCGAGGAACCAGGGATCCTGGTAAAGGATCTCGCCGCGCAGGAAGTTGGCGGAGAGCTCCACGTTCGCGGTAAGGGGGCGCCCGGTGCCGAAGAGATCGCGGTCGCCCGCCACGAGGCCGATGATCGGTCCCTCGAATGTGCCGTAGCCCAGGGAGAAGCCGAGTTCCTTGGCCTTCTCCTCCTCGACCGCCATGTGCAGCTCGATGGTGTTATCCGGCAGCGGCCGCGGCTCGACCCGCAATTGCCGGAAGAGCCCGGTCTGCATCATCTCGCGGAATTTGTCGTCGAGGAGCTGCGGGTTGTAGAACTTGCCCCGCAACGTCGCGAACCGGCTGGGCAGGAAGCGCGGCGAAAGGCGCTCCAGCCCCTCCTGGCTGACGCCGCCGAAACGATAGACCGACCCCGACTCGATGGTGAAGGTAACCGGGACATTGCCCGCGACGCCCGTCTTGGGATCGCTCTGCACATCGACCTTCGGGTCATAATAGCCGTGCGTTTTGTAGTAGTACACGACCGCGCGCTGCATGTTGGTGACCTGCCCGGCGGTGTATGGCTTGGTGAGGAACGGCTTGAGCTGATTGAGCAGCTCCGTATTTGGATAAAACACGAGATCGCCCGCAAAATTGATTTTGCCAAAGTGATATTGCGTCCCCTCATGGACCGTGACGAAGACGGACGCGCCGGTCTTGTCGCGATTGAAGGTCACCTCAGGTGGGTCCACGATGGCATCGAGAAACCCCTCCGACGCGTACAGCCCGCGGATGCGTTCGACCCCCGTATCGACATCCGCCTGGACGAAGGGGAGGGTGGCCTTCGGATTCGGGAAACGCTCGCGCGTGGTGCTGGTGATGTAATCCTGAAGCGTCGCCACGGGCAGCCCCGCGACGCCGCGGAACTGGATGCCGCCCAGCAGGGTCAGCGGGCCTTCCCTGATATTGAGCTGGATGGAATGGGAGCCGGTGATCTTCGAGTCCACGGTGACATCCGAGTAGCCGTACTTCCGGAAGAAGATGCCGAGGAAGAACGCGGCGTCATCGGCCGTGGCCGGGTTGATGCCCTGCTGGTCGAGCTCGGAGATCTGGTCGGCGATGGCGGAGCGCAACTGGTTGTCATTGAAGCGCGTGGAGCCCACGAAGCGAACGGTGGTGCTGCCCTGCGGGACAGGCGTGGGTGTGGCGAAGGCCGCGGCGGGGTTGCGCTCGAGCTTCGGCGGATTGTTCTGCGGCTCCTGAGCCTTCACCGCAATGGCCGCGACGGCAGCGAGCAGCGCGAGGGCCGCGATCGCGCGGCGGCGTGGGATGACTGGGATGCAGGTGGCGGACGTCATTTGAAGCGGAGGAGGTAACGGACCATGCCGCGAATATCGCCGCCGACATCGAGATCGCCGATGAGGTAGAAATCCTCCGAGAGCTTGAACCGGGAGCTGATCTCCTGCTGCCCGGTGCGTGGGTCCACGCCGCCGACATCGACCTTGAACCGGCTGACGAAGGACTCGTTATTATCGGACGCAGGCTTCGACTTGAAAAACTTGTGGTAGAGCTGCTGGAGGACGAGAACCGCGGCGCGTCCGGCCAGCGCGTTGCCGTTGCTCAGATTCGCCGTCGTGGCGCCCGTTGCGAGCAGCGCGACAATATCCTCCTGCGGCAGCGGAGGCTCGGAGGACATGATCGTCTTGGGATCCTGCGCCGTCCCGTAGATGTAAACGTTGATATTGTAATCCTCGAGGTTCGAGACCGCCTGGATATTAAGCTGCGGGACAAATGGATCGTCCTTGGAGAAATAGACGAACCCATTGGTGATGCGGAGTTTCGAGAAGGGGAGGGAAGCGACAAAGTTCTCGATGCGGACGGTGCCCTCGAGCGTCGGCGCCTTGCCGGTGCCGCCGACGTTCAGGTCGATGATGGCGGCGCCATTGGCGAGATTGCCCTGGATGATGAAGGGGTCATTCGTGTGGATTTTGAGCGCGATCTTCCAGTCGCGCAGGGGGGGCGTGTCGATGGAGGGATTCGTGGGCGGGGCGGGCGGGGGCTTGGGCGCGGGCCGTCCGGGGAGCTCGAGCGGGAGGATCTCGATCTCCTTGAAAAAGCGGCTCTTGGTGATGCCGATATCGCCGGTGAGCGAGGCCGCGGCCAGCGGGCCGGTGATGCGGATATCGGAATCGGCGCGGACCGTGACCGACTCATTGCGCAGGAGGAGGTCGCCTTTCGAGACGAAGTGGAGATCGATAGTCGGATTAGCGAGATCAGCAAAGAGAAGCCCGCCCGTGACGTCGAACCGGCCGCCGGAGAGATTGCCGCCGAATTGATCGAGCGTGAGGCGATTGCCCGCGAAGCGCATCTGCGCGCGGAAACCGTTGACCGTGGGCATATCCGGATCGGCGAGCCGGACAGCCGGCAGATCGAGCAGCGCATTGCCGCTCAGCACCGGCTTCCCAATGGTGCCCGCGACATCGACCGACGCCTGGGCGGTGCCCTGGATGTAGCGCACGGCCGGCACGATGCGCGTGACGGCCGCCAGCGAGCTGCTCGGGATGCGGACGGAGAGCTGGACCGGCGATTGAGGGTCGACCTTGCGGTCGTGCAGGATCTGCTTGAGCGGGAGCGGGACGGTGCCGGCGATCTCCACCGGCGAGAACGAGGGCTGCGCGACGCGCGCCTTCAGCGAAAGCTGGCTTCCGAGCAGGGTGAAATCGGCATCAAGCGTTGCGGGGGCGAGCGTCGCGGCGGCTTTTGCCTGGAGACCGCGGCCTGTGATGAGCACGCGGGCATTGGGCTGCGCGATGCTGCCGCGCGCGGTGATGCTGACCGTGGCGGTGCCCGTGGCCGGGGCCTGGCCTTTCGGGAAGAAGCTCCCGATGGCGATGTTCGTGGACGAGAGATCGGCGGAGATGGGGCCGTTCTCCGGGATGAGGGTTTCCGGCTTGGCCGGGGTGTGGATATCCAAGGGGAGGGCGAGGCTGCCGGTGAGGAGGGTGCGGCCGGATTGCCTGAGGGCGATATCGGTAACGCTCAGCAGATCATTGCGCGCGGCGATGACCGCGGAGAAATCGCCCTTGCTGCTCGTGACGCGGAATGTGGGGAAATCGAGTTGATCCGGGCTGTAGGTGCCGGAGATGGCGGCGTTAATGGCCTGGGTGTCCTGGACCTTCCCCTTCGCAAGGGAGAATTGCAGTGCGCCGGTGCTGTTGAGGGTGGCGAGGTCGCCCTTGCCGCGCCAATCGAGATCGAGCGCGCCCGCGAGGCCGCCCTTCATGCCGGGGAGCAGGCCGTCGAACTTTGCGAGGTCGCGGATGTGCGCCTGGACTGCGCCGTCGTAGGCATGCGGCGCGCGCAGGTCCACATGGCCTATGGCGGAGAAGCCGTCGGTGGGATTGAGCGCGAACGTCAGCGTATCGATGGTGGCGACGCTGTTCTTGATGGAAATGCCCAGCTTCAAGCCATCCGCGGCGAAGTCCTGCATGCGCAGGCCGGAGACATCCGCGGTGATCGACCCGTTGTAACCATCCGGGCCATTGGTGACCGTTCCATCGGCCTGGACGACTCCATCGGGTCCTTTGAGATTGGGCTCCGCGTTGAAAGCGGAGAGCGATGGCGCGTGCAGGGAGAAAGTAAAGATGCCGGGGGTGCCATCGAGCTTCGACAGGTCGCGCGGCAGGGTGGCACTGCCGCTGGCCGACAGGATGTTGCCCGCGCGCTGCGCCGCGATTTTTTCAATCCGCACAAGGGCGTCCCGTGTAGAGACCTGGATATCCGCGCCATCGACGGCATACGCGCCCGCGCGAATATCGGAGACGTGTACGGAGACATCCGTTTGCAGGCCGTCGAAGGGAGCGGCGTCGGTTCCCGATTGATCGGGCGGCGGGAGAGCTTTCGTGACTTGGATCGTCATGCTCGCCGAGGAGAGGTCGAGATCGCTCGCGGCAACGCCCGAGGCGTTGAGCTGCAGATTCGCGCGGAGCGTATTGTTGCGCAGGTCGAATGTGCCGTCGCCGGTCACCCTGCCGTTGGTCACATCGGAGGAGAGATGATGGAGATCGTTGCCGGTGATGTTCAGCCAGCCGGTGAGGGCCGAGCCGGCGAAGCCATCGAGCGCATCGGGCAGTTTCCCATCCGCTTGGACGGTCGCGCTGTTCGTGCCGCTAAAGAGCGTGGTGCCGAAGGTCGCCCAGCCTTTGTTCACATCGAGCCGCACGGTTGCCTTGTCCAGCACAGCGCTGCCGGCCTTGACCGTGCCTACATCGGTGGTGAGGACGCCCGTCCAGCTCGAGGGGGTATTGGGATCGCCGGTGATGTGGACGCCCGCTACGCTGACGCTGCCGATGGCGGGCGTGCTGGCGGCGAAGTAACGTGAGAGTTTTTCCAGCGAGAGATTCGTGACATTGGAATCGACCTGCGCGAGGGCGTTGCTGACATTGTTCCGGTGCTTGCCCGGGAGCTCGCGGACGAGCAGCGAGAATTGCGCGCTGCCGCCGAATACCGCCCCCTCGACGTCCAGGCGGTTGACCCCCTGCGCGCGCTGGGAGGCGTCCAGCTCCAGCTTTTGCACGATGATCTGCGGATCGAGCTCAAGGCCGCTGAGGATCATGTCGCGATTCGCGTAGCTGCTGGTGGCGTGGAGATTTTGCCACGTGCGGACCTTGGGGACCTGCAGGAGGGCGATGTCCAGCGCGCCCGCCTGCGTGGGATCGAGCGAGAGGTTGAGCCCCTTTACGGCGAAATCCCCATCAGGCACATGGGCCAGGAGGTTGAGATTCTCGATATCCACGCGGTCGCTGAAGAGAGCAGGCTGCTGGATCAGCCCGTGCAGCGTCGAGGCGAGATCGCTCTTCTGCTCGCTCGTCCCCTCGACCGGTTTTACCGCGATGTAAGCATTGCGGAGCGTGTAGCTGCGGAGGAATTCGCTCACCCCGTTGCGGATGAGGGAGGTGATCGAGTATTGGACCGTGACTTCCTCAATTGAGATATTTTCGACCGGCGTCGACCCGCGCCCGGTCGGCACGGCCCGGATGTTCTTGAGGCTGATGTTGGTCAGCACGCTCCCCTCGACCTGGAGCGAAAGATCGATGTTCTGCTTCGCCGCGACCTTGATCGCGACGGTGTGGATGAGCGCGATGAGCAGGGGCCGATGAAAGACGATCAGCAGCGCCAGCAGGACGAGGAGCGTCTGCCAGGTACGCCGCCACCAGCGGCGCGGCCTCCTCGCGCCCGCACTGGAGGCGGGGGCTGGTGCTGTTCTTTCCGGTTTCCCCTGGCTCACGGCGGGAAGGCTACCAACGAGCGGCCAGACTGCAACTCGTCTCCGTGGGCCGGATACTCAGATTATTGTCAGAAATTCGCTGATGCGGCAGAGCCCCGGAGCGCAAAGCTCCCGGAAACTCGCCGTTTGCACCCTCCGCGGAATCTGCGAAAATCTGCGGCCTAAACCGGCACAGCCTTCCCGGACCGCTTACGGGCGCCCGCGTCCAGGATCTTCTTGCGCATCCGGAGGGACTTGGGAGTAGCTTCCACGTACTCGTCGGAGCTGATGTACTCAATCACACGCTCGAGACTCATGGAGATGGGCGGGGCGAGCTGGAGCCCCTTGCCATCGCCCGTGGAGCGCATGTTGCTGAGCTTTTTGGCCTTGCAGGGATTGACCGGCATATCGTCGGGACGGGAATTCTCGCCGATGATCATGCCTTCGTAGATTTCCTCGCCAGGGGCGATGAAGAGGCGGCCGCGCTCCTGGATGGTCGCCAGCGCGTAGCCGGTGGAGACGCCGCCTTCCATGGAAACGAGGACCCCGTTGTTGCGGGTGGGGATTTCCCCCTTGTAGGCGCCGTACTCCTTGAAGAGATGGGACATGATTCCGTGGCCCTTGGTGACATTGACCAGGTCGGTCTCGAAGCCGATGAGGCCCCGCGTCGGGATGACCGCCTCGACGGTGACGGAATGCGGGAGATGCTCCATGTTCACGATCTCGGCTTTGCGTCCGGCCAGCGACTGGAGGATGTCGCCCAGGTTCTCGCCCGGCACGTCCACGTAGAGTGACTCCAGCGGCTCCAGGAGATTGCCGGCGTCATCGCGGTGGAAGATGACCTCCGGACGCGAGACGAGGAGCTCGAACCCCTCACGGCGCATTTGCTCCACGAGGATGGCGATTTGCATCTCGCCGCGTGCATTGATCTCGAAATGCCCCGCCGTATCGGTATCGGCAAACTGGATGCCGACGTTGGTGCGCGTCTCGCGGACGAGCCGCTCGCGAATCTGCCGGGCCGTGAGCAGCTTGCCCTCGCGCCCTGCGAGCGGGGAATCATTGATGCAAATGCCCATCGAGATCGTGGGCGGATCGATATCCACAAAGGCCAGCGGCGCGCGCTCCTCGGAGTCCGTGATGGTCTCGCCGATGAAAGCGTCCTCAAAGCCCGTGATCCCCACGATATCCCCTTCGCTGGCGTGTTTGACCTCGATCTTCGCAAGGCCCTGGTGGGAGAAAATCGCCGTGATATTCGAGCGCTCCCGGCGCCCATCCTTCGCGATGCGCACCGTGGCGTCGCCCACGCTCACCCGCCCGCTGGTGATGCGGCCATAGGCGATCCGGCCCAGGTAATCACTGTAATCCAGGTTCGACACAAGCATCTGGAAATAGGAGTGCGCGGTCCGGGGCGGCGGCGGGATGTGCTTCACGATTGCCTCGAAGAGCGGCTCCATGGTCGTGCTGGTCTCGTGGATCTCGCGCATCGCGTATCCGGCCTTGGCCGAGGCGTAGATCACGGGAAAATCGAGCTGCAGGTCCGTCGCGTTGAGCTCCAGGAAGAGCTCGAATACCATGTCCAGGACCTTGTGGGGCCGCGCATTCTCGCGATCGATCTTATTGATGACTACGATCGGCTTTGCGCCGTTCTCGAGCGCTTTTTTGAGGACAAACTTGGTCTGGGCCTGTGGACCGTCGTGGGCATCCACGACCAGGAGGACCCCGTCGACCATCTTCATAATTCGCTCCACCTCGCCTCCAAAATCGGCGTGGCCGGGGGTGTCTACGATGTTCACGTGGTAGTCCTTCCACTTGAAGGCGGCGTTCTTGGCGCGGATCGTAATCCCCTTCTCGCGTTCGAGATCCATGGAATCCATGACCCGCTCCTCCACCTGCTGATTGGCCCGGAAAGTGCCCGACTGGCGCAGGAGCTGGTCGACGAGCGTGGTCTTGCCGTGATCGACGTGCGCGATGATGGCGATGTTGCGAATATGTTCCATAGCAAAAAGGGGCGGGAATATGGCGGCTGGCGCGCAATCCGTCAATGGGAGTTCTCCAGAAGTGCATCCGGCTGGGATTGAGGCGACTGGAAAAGCGTTCTTCATTGACAGTTTACCTAAAATGAGAAAAAAACAGATGGATAAGTGACTCGGGGCCGAAGGTTCCGCCGCGGGCCTTAATGTGATGCACAACTTGCTGACCGTCAAAGAAACTGCCGAATACCTGCGGATACCCCTGCCGACGGTGTATTATCTCGTCCAGCGTGGGCAACTGCCTGCCATCCAGATCGGAGGGCGGTGGCGTATCAAAAAGGACTCACTGGACCGGGACATCCTGCGCGAGCAGGAACAGGGTCAACCCACCGTATTGGTGATCGATGATGATACGGGGGTCCAGGGGATGTTTAAACTTTTCCTCAAGAAGACCGGCTTCAGCCGGATGATCGTCGGCACCGGCAAGGAGGGCTTGGCCGCGCTCAAGAAGCAGAAGTTCGACCTCCTTTTCCTCGACCTCATGCTGCCGGATACGACCGGCGACGTCATTTACGCCGAAGCCAAGGAAATGGCGCCCGATCTCCCCATCGTCATCATTACCGGCTACCCGGACAGCGACATGCTCGACAATATCCTGAAGCATGGCCCGGTCACGGTGCTCAAGAAGCCGCTGAAGGTGGAGCAGGTCGCCCAGACCCTGAAGTACCTCGGCCACAAGATCGTCGAAGCGCAGGTGGCCTGAGCGGGGCGCCGGCCGGCTGAATGGCGGGATTGATTGATTTCGGATGATTCGCGTCGCGGTCCGCCCCTGGAAAACCGGGTACAATAACATTTGCCACCTGCCCGTTTTCAGGTAAAAGGTACGGCTCTTTTTTACTCAGCCCCGGGGGAGAGAGGATTCTCATCATGAACATTATCGACACCATTCAGCAGGAACAGATCAAAAAGGATGTCACCTCCTTCAAGGTGGGCGACAGCGTGCGCGTACACACCCGTGTCATCGAGGGCGACAAGGAGCGCATTCAGATTTTTACCGGCATCGTCATCGGGCGCAAAGGGACCGGCCTGAATGCCAATTTCACGGTCCGCCGCATCTCGTATGGCGAGGGCGTGGAGCGGGTATTCCCGGTCAACTCGCCCCGCATCGCAAAGATCGAGGTTGAGACCGCCGGCACCGCGCGCCGGTCCAAGCTCAATTACCTGCGTGGCCGCAAGGGCAAGCAGGCCATGGCGGTCCGCGAATAACCCACCTCTCCCCCGGTCATGCGCTGCACGCTCAAGCATGAGAATGCGCTGCGCAAGACTGGCCTCGATTTCATCGCCGGCATCGACGAGGCCGGGCGGGGCCCGCTGGCCGGGCCGGTGGTGGCGGCGGCGGTCATCCTGCCGCTCGGGTTTCGCCACGCCATCGTGGATGACTCGAAGAAACTGACCCCTGGGCAGAGGGAGGAGATCTATGCCGCGATCACGTCGCGCGCGGATGTCTGCTGGGCGGTCGCAGTAGTCGAGCAGGAGGAGATCGACCGGGTGAATATCCTCCGCGCCTCCCACCAGGCGATGCGGCGCGCCGTGCAGGCCCTGGCCACGCTGCCGCAGCATGCCCTCATCGATGGGCTGCCGGTGCGCCCCTTCCCCGTGCCGCACACCGCCATCGTGCAGGGGGATGGCAAGTGCAAGAGCATCGCGGCGGCGAGCATCCTCGCAAAGGTCACGCGGGACCGCATCATGATGCGGCTGGACGCGATCTACCCGGTGTACGGCTTCGCCCGGCACAAGGGGTACGCCACAGAGCTTCACCTCGAGCGCCTCAAAGCCCATGGCCCTTGCCCCATTCATCGCAAGACTTTTTTCCCGGTCGCCCAGCAGCTTCTCGACCTCGCGTGCTGAGCCGCCGCACCTGGTGCTGGGCCGCCGCGGGGAGCAGTTGGCCGCGAGGCATCTGCGGCGCCACGGCTTCAAGATCCTGTATCGCAACTTTCGCCATCCCCAAGGGGGCGAGATCGATCTCGTGTGCCGGGAGAAGAAGACCCTCGTCTTCGTGGAGGTCAAAACGCGCGCTCCCGGCGGCCCGGGCCGGCCGGCGGATGCGGTCGATGCCGCAAAGGAGGAGGCGCTGATGCGCGGCGCGCAGGCCTGGCTGCGGCTGCTCGGCTACCCGGATATCCCGGTGCGCATCGATATCGTGGAGGTCATCCTCGGCCTCGGCGCGCCGGAGATCACGCTGACCCGCGACGCGCTCGCGTTCACCGGGCAGCCGTAACCGCGACTCCCCGTGGTCACCCCCGATTACTGCACCGATCCGGGATTCGGATTCGGCACGGCGATGCCGGTGCCGGCGGCCGTCCCGAGGCCCGTGCCGGGCGTAACGTAAGTGGGGATGGGACTCGTGGGCGTGGGCGCTCCCGTTACCGATCCGGGGCCGCCGTTATTGATCTGCACACTCCCCGCCACATTGCCGGTGCCGACCGAGCTGCCGTTGCTATTAATGACGACCGCACCCGGCACAATCGGCGCGGCGGCACTGGTGGCAGGCACATTTACCCCGGTGCCCATGGTCCCCTTCCCATTGACCACGCCGCCGCCCGTGAGACTGGAATTGAGCGCGGTGCTCACGGTGCCCACCGGGCCCGGAGTCGGGGTCGCCGACTGGCCGGACGCGGTACAAATCCCGAGGCCCGCAATGAGCCCCGCGCCGCAAATGAGAATGGATAGCTTCATAAAATCCCTGGGCGGAACTTTAACGCGAAGCGCCGCCCATTCAACTCCGAAGGAATGAAAGTAAATCAGCCATCAAAGCGCCGGGCAGGGAAAGGAAATCATTGCGCGGCGACCCTGAAGCCGCTTAAAGAAGGGATCAATCCGTTCATTGGAAGGATGGGGAGGTTTTCATGAGCTCCGCCACGGGGAAACAGCGGGTGCGGCAAAACGGCTCGGGGGCTCGCGGGGGCAATGGCAATATTGATGGTGGATCTCCCACCGTACGGTGGATGGCACCTCACCCGGCGGGGCGAAGCCTGGAGCAACGGCGGCTACGATATCGACAACTTAGGCTCTGAAAGCCCGCGTCCGCGCTGCGAAGACCTTGTCAAAAGCCCGGCTGCAACACCGATCTCCCCGCGGGCCTCGGAATCCTGCACAATAACAAAATAAGGTCAGCTCCTGCCAATCGCAGGAGGGCGCGAACGCGCGGGATGCGGCATTATCCACTTATGAATATCAGAAGCTTTTTTCTCACGTCATTCCTATCGCTAGCCGTCCTTGGGAGCCTCAGCGCCGTTGCATCCGATACGAAGGCTGTGAACATCAGCGCCTTTGACACCATGAAATTCAGTGTCACGAGCATTGAGGCGCATCCAGGGGAAAAGGTCTCCGTCACCTTGAAAAACCAGGGCAATCTGCCGAAGGAAGCGATGGGGCACAATTGGGTGCTTCTCACCGCCGGGACGGACCCGAATGCCTACGCGCGGCTGGCGATGAACGCAAAGGCGGATAACTACCAACCGAAATCCCTCGCGGGCCGCGTCATCGCCGCCATTCCCGTCCTCGGGCCTCAAGAGAGCGGGTCGGTAACATTCACGGCGCCCTCGGCTGGATCTTATCCGTTCCTCTGCTCCTTTCCCGCCCATTGCGGTGCCGGGATGCATGGCGTATTGATCGTCAAGTAATCGCAGCACTCAAAGTCACCCTCGGCAAAGCCCGGCCTGCCAGACCCACCAAAGATTATGCGTATTCCACGAGCCAAAGCGCCCTATTACCTCCGTGCGGCCCTGGTCGCCGCCGCCGGCCTGATTCTCCTGCCGCAATCGGTGCGCGCGGTGCCCAGCTTTGCGAGGCAGACGGGGCTTACCTGTGCCGCTTGCCACACCGATTTCCCGGTGCTCACGGATTTCGGGCGCAACTTCAAGCTGAATGGGTACACCTTGAGCACCGGCCAGACGGAGCTTCCGCCGCTCGCGATTTTTTTGCAGCCCTCCTTTACCCAGACCAACCAGGGGCAGAACGGCGGTGCGGCGCCGCACTTCGGGCCGAACTCGAACGTGGCATTGACCCAGGCCAGCATCTTCTATAGCGGCAGGTTGTTCGGGCCCTATGCCGATCTCCTGCTAAAAGGGCCGTTCCAGACTTTCCTCGACAAGTTCGGGACGTTTACCCAGGTGACGTTCGACGGGATCGGCCGGCGCTGGCATTGGGATAACACGGAGGTGCGGTACGCGGATAGCGGCACGGTGTTTGGGAAATCGATCACTTACGGGATATTCGCCAATAACAATCCCGGAATGGAGGATCCATGGAACAGCACGCCCGTGTGGGGCTACCCATTCAGCAGCTCCGGCCTTGCGCCGACACCCGCCGCGGCCACGCTGGCGGAGGGCGGCCTGGCGCAGCAGGTGGTGGGAGTGGGCGCTTACGCCCTGATCGCGGATTCCATTTACATCGATCTGGCGGGCTACCACGGGCTGGATGCTCACATCCAGCAATCGCTCGGCATTAGTCCCGATGGCGAGAACCAGGTGACCAACATCGCTCCCTACGAGAGAATCGCCTACACGAAATCAGAGGGCAATCACTCCTTCGAAGTCGGCCTCTTCGGCTTGCAGGCGGACCTTTACCCCGGCCGCGTCAACACGGCGGGCGAGGATCACATCATCGACCTGGGGCTCGATGCCCAGTACCAGATATCGCTCGGCAAGAACGGGTTCACCGGCCTCTTCTACCTCATCCGCGAGTGGGATCGGTATGACGCGAGCCAGGCGCTTGGAAACTCCGACAACCGCTCCGATAACCTGTGGTCCACACGGGCCACGATCGATTACCTCTACGATCTGACCTATGGCGCGGATGTCAGCTACTTCCTCGTCAATGGCCGGCGCGATTACACGCTTTACTCGTCCAGCCCCAATGGCTCGCCGGAGAGCGACGGCGTCGCGCTCGAGCTCAACTATCTCCCGTTCAACAAAGGCGGCGGCCCCTCCTTCTGGCCCAAGAGCAACGTAAAGTTCTCGATTCAATACGTGATCTACAACCGCTTCGACGGCACCCACAGCCACGCGAGCGACAATAACACACTTTATATCGAGACCTGGATCGCGTTCTAAGCTGCGCTGAAATCCGGGAGCGAAATATTTGCCCGGGAATTCCACCGCGAAGGAGCGCGCCCGGCGGGATTCGAACCCACGACCGGCGGATTAGAAATCCGCTGCTCTATCCGGCTGAGCTACGGGCGCCCATACATCAGGACGAACGATTGTCACGGGAGCCGTGTCCGGGCAAGCGGATTTAGCGGGCAACCCAATTCCGAACTTGGACAATAGGAAGGGCGAATTCTGTCAGGAATTGACGCCTGACCCCTATTTTCCCCCTATTTTCCCTGGGGGGTTCCCCTCCCCCTAAAAGTACACAGATACCCTGCCGGCGAGAGGCATCTTCCAAGCTACATGAGGCACCGAGCAAGCGGCGGGGCAACCAATCCCACCCTTTACCGCCGGCCAAAACCTTATAATTATGAAAAAAACCCTTATCCGTGTGGCTTTGCTGAATGGCGCCAAGCGAATCCCCATCGGCATGGCCTGTGCCGCTGCTGCCATCGCGCTTCTAACCCACTATGCCGAAGCTACGGTCTCCCCCGTGGCTCTGGGGTCGGCGTCCGACTTCGCAGTGCTCGCAGGCGCAGGCGTGGCAAACGCAGGCTTGACGACCATCACCGGCGATGTGGGATCCTCCCCCACCGTTACCACAGCCGGGTTCGGGACTGTCACCTTATTCGGGACGAACCACGGAGGCGATGGGACCACGGTCATTGCACAGGGCGCATTGGACGCTGCGTATAGTGACGCAGCCAGCCGCACCCCGACGACGACCTACGGCGCGATCTTTGATCTGCAAGGTCTGACGCTTTCCTCCGGCATTTATAACGACCCGAGTTCATTTTCCCTGAACGGAACCCTCACCCTGGATGCGCAGGGCGATCCGAGCGCGGTCTGGATATTTCAGGCCGGCTCCACGCTTTCCACCGGAGCAAACAGCGAAATCCTCCTCACCGGCGGCGCTCTGGCCTCTAATGTCTTCTGGCAGGTCGGCAGCTCCGCGACTATCGGCGCGGATACTCAATTCGCTGGGAGCGTCCTCGCATTCACATCCATTACCCTGGGCAGCGGGTCCACCGTCGCAGGCAGAATGCTGGCAGAAAATGGAGCGGTTTCTTTGACGAATAACACCATCACGATTCCCGAACCGCGGAACATTCTGATCCTTGGCTTTGGGCTGGGGATTCTTTGTTTGGTGAGGCGGCGACTTCCTGCTGCGTTTCGGCCGCAAAGATAGAGAATCCCCCTTTAAACTATTGGCACGAGGTATGCATTCGATCGTGCTTGAAATGAGCGCAGAAATCGATGCTATCCACTCGAGCCGGAACGATCTCACGCCGATCCTCCGCCGTCCGGTGCAACCAGCGCCCGCAGAAATCCATTACTTCGGCTGATTTTGATGCGCTGCCGAAGGCTCCCGGGCAGGGGAATTAGAGACGTTCTTTAAAGCCGTTTAAAGTTTGATCTGCCCGTTAGGATTTGACTCCTGACCCGTTGCCGCGACTCTACCAGATCCCAAGGGAAGTAGCCAGTCCGCCATATCGCCTTGTCCGATTTGCTTCGACCGGATAGTATTCAGGTTAGAAAAGAGGCTAATTGCAGCAGATTGAAGACAATCTTCACAGCCAGATTGCTCTGGCTCCTTTGGATTGCGTCGTTTTTGGTCTTTATTGCGATCTGGCTCTACCCGATCAGCGATGATCGGACGCGGCTGGCTGGCGCCGTGCTTCTCCCAGCGGTCTGGCTTAGCTTGATCGCGCTCCTTTGGAAGCATCGCGCCGTTCGCCTCGGCATGCTTCTTCTCACAGCGCTTTGCGTCATTTTTCTGAGCCTGCCGGGACGCTCTCATCGTGATGCGGCGCTGCTGCGCGGCGATTTTGTAGCCGGGCTGCGCCGGTATGAGGGCGTGAAATACTTCTGGGGCGGAGAAAGCCCGAAGGGCATCGATTGCTCTGGTCTTATGCGACGCGGTCTTATCGACGGGCTGTTCCTGCGGGGCGTTCGTAACGGCGATCCCGGTCTCGTGCGCTACGCGATCTGGCTCTGGTGGCACGATTGCACGGCAGCCGATCTCGGCATGGGGGACGGCGCGACCGCGCGCTGTTTCGCGATCCGGAATATCAACGGCCTTGACCACTCCCGCCTGCTGCCTGGTGACCTGGCAGTGACGGTCGGCGGTGGGCATGTGATGGCCTACCTCGGCGGGAATCTCTGGATCGAGGCGGATCCGTGGGCAGGCCGCGTCATCATCGAGCGCGCGCCCTCCGCGAGGAACTCCTGGTTTTCCACTCCGATGAACATTGTCCGGTGGAGGATCCTCGAACCTGCTGCGTCCTAACCCGTCAGCCCGGCCTCCAGCCGGAGCGAAACCGGAGTTGCCTCCCATTTTTTCCTGGGTACCTTTCCGGTCATGGCCATTTGGGTTATTAAAGGCGGGCAGCGCGAAGGTCCTTACGAGGAGCAGGACGTGCGCGAGCTGGTGTATGAGGGGACGTACACGGACTCCGATCTTGCCATCCGCGACGGGCAATTCGATTGGTCCACGCTCGGGCAGGTGCTCAACCGCGTTGCCGCGACCGAGCCAGTGCCGGAGCCCGAGCCTGGCTCGTCCACGGAAGCCTCTCCGCCTACGGTCCCACCGCTGCCGCCGGAGCCTCCGCCGTTTCCCACTCCCGCTGCCGAAGAGCCACCGGAGATCCCCGCTGGGACGCCTCCGCCGGTGCCCCGGGGTCCGCCGCGGGCGCCCGGGCCGATGCAGGTGTCGGTTGTCGATTTCCAGATGCCGTTCGGCTCCATGGTGATTCTCATGGTGAAATGGGCTCTGGCGTCCATCCCCGCACTGCTGATCGTGGGCGCGATTGCCGCGATGTTCTGGACGGCGTTTTTCGCGCTGGTGGCGGCGGTGGTGCATCACTAGCCGCGCGGCGCCCGGAGCGCGACGGGGCCTCGCTCTTAATGCCGCGCGAGGATCTCCCTGGCGATCTCGCGCACGCGGCTGCGCAGCTGGGCTGGCTCGATGACCCAGGCGTGCGCGCCCCAACTGAGCACCCATCGCGCGATTTCCCCCTCGTCGCGCGCGCGCAATGTCATCTCCACGCCGCCATCCGGCGCCGCGCGGATGACCTGGGTCGGGTGCCATGTCCTCCCGCGCGCGGCGCGGGCCGATTCCGCATCGAAGCGAATGCGGACCGGCGCGCCCCGCCCGCCCGCCGGCGCGAGCGGGGGCCTCTCCCCGATGGGCGGCGGCGCCGATTTGCTCCATGGGTTGCCCCGTTCTTTCCCGCTTACAATGCTCGCCGCCGGGAAGCCGCTCACGGGCCGGGTGTAGCGAAAGCCGAAGCGCTCTTTGTCGTACTCGAGCGGGAGACCCATCTGGTCGCGCATGAAATTGACATCGCGCTGCACGGTCTTCGCGGAAACCTCGAATTCCTCCGCGATCTTCCTGCAATTCGGGTACCGGTCGGCCACCAGCCACTCGTGCATCCGCAGCATCCGGGCGAGGGGCGGGCGGGAGTACCCGCGCTCTATGCGCTCCTCGGCAGTCTTCCGGGGCCCTCTTTCCGCCAGGGCGCGACGCCTCCGCTTTCCTTGTTTGCTCATTCCGACTCCTTTATTCCGTTCATAATCCGGGGCGCATCATAGCGCCCCGGGTGGGACATTTGCTGTCCCAGGCGTCCACTCAAAAACGCCCTTTTTTCGGGTGTCCGCGATTGACCCCGCCGGGCGCGCCCGGTACACGTGCGCGTGCGCTATTTTGCAAAGCTCACCCTGGGCCGGATCATCCTGTGGTGTTACCTGCTCTGGTATCTTTTCTTCTCGGTCCGTTATTTCGATTCCAGCCGAGGGCTGTGGCTCACCTCGCTCGGCGTCTCGGCCATCGTCGGCATTGCGCTTCTCATCAGCACCCGGTCCGGCGGGTCCGGGCGGTTCGGCTTCTGGGCTACGGCGCGGCTCTTTATGATGCCGTTTTGCGTCTCCAGCTTTTCCGCGCTGGTCAAGGGGCGCGGCTTTCCGCTGATTTTTTCGCCGCGCTTGAGCGAGGATTATCTCGCGCTGGGGCTCTGTGCGGCTTTCTGCGCTTTTGCAGCCGGGATCAAGCTCTCCCGCCGCTGAGCCTCTTCACCTCAATTTATATCCGCTTGGACCTTGCTTTGCGGTGTTCCGTTCAATCCGGCGCTCACGTTTTACCCCACTCCCAGGCTCATCCCCATGGCCGCGAAGATCCGGTCGCGCTTTTCCAGATAGCCTTGCGAGTCCAGGTCGCGCGGCCGCGGGAGATCGATATCGATGACCTCCTGGATGGTCGCGGGCCGCCGGCTCATGATGAGGACGCGGTCGGCCAATTGCACCGCCTCCTCGATGTCGTGGGTCACGAAGAGGATGGTCTTGCGCTCGCGCTCCCAGATCCGGACGAGGTCGGCCCGCATCTTGAGCCGGGTGATGAAATCGAGCGCGCCGAACGGCTCATCCATGTAGATAATATCGGGGTTGGCGGCGAGGGCCCGAGCGATTTCCACGCGCTGGCGCATCCCCCCGGAGAGCTCTGCCGGGTAGGCGGTCTCGAACCCCGTCAGCCCGACCATCTCCGTGTAATGGCGCACGGTCCGCTCCTTCTCCGCCGGTGCCTTCCCGCGCAGGCCGAAGCCGATGTTCTCGCGCACATTCAGCCAGGGGAAGACGCCGTTCTCCTGAAATACGAAAATCCTCCGCGGATCGGGCCCGGTAACCGGCACCCCCTCTACCAGCACCTCGCCACCCGTGCCGTGCAGGAAGCCGCCGATGATATTGAGCAGCGTCGATTTTCCGCAGCCCGATGGGCCGACGATGCAGACGAACTCGCCGCGCGCCACCTCGGCATTCACATCCTCCAGCACATGGACGGGGGCGTTTTTGCCCGCAAAGCTCATCCAGAGATTGCGCACCTCGACGGCGTTCATGACCGATTGGCGTACCCCCACCGCACCTCATCGAAGTTCTCGAGCTTCCGAACGAGAAAATCGAGCCCGAGGCCGATCAGCCCGATCATCAACATGCCGGCGACCACGAGGTCGTAGCGCTTCCCGGCGTTGCGGGCATCGATGATCAGGTAGCCCAGGCCGCTGTTTACCGCGATCATCTCCGCGGCCACGACCACCAGCCACGCCACGCCCAGGGCGATTCGCAGCCCGGTGATAATCTGCGGCAGGCACGCGCGAAAAATCACCTGCCGGAAGAGCTCCCACTCGCTCAGCCCGAAATTTTGCGCGGCCCGCACATATACCGGCTGCATATTCCGCACCGCCGCCATCGATGACACCGTGATCGGGAAGACGCTCGCGAGAAAGATCAGGAAGACGGGCGCCGCATCCGACACGCCAAACCAGAGGATGGCGACGGGGATCCATGCGATCGGCGAGATGGGCCGGAAAATCTGGATGAGCGGATTGAAAGCCTGCGCGGCGCGTCCATACCACCCGAGCACGAGGCCGACCGGGACGCCGACCACCGTCGCCAGCGCGAATCCCCAGCTCACCCGGAAGAGGGACGCGACGACATACTTCACCAGCAGGCCGTGCTCGATCAGCTCCACGATCCCGCGGGCGACCTCGACCGGCTTCGGGAACAGATCGCTGCCCGAGAAGCGCACCGCCAGGTCCCACACCAGCAGGAAGAGCGCGCACACCCCGCACGGCAGCGCCAGCCCCAGCCAATCCACGCCTTTGCCTTGCGGCGCGGCGGGCCGGCCCTTCCTCGCCACGTCGGGCATTGCCACCTCCGCATGCGATGTCTCTCCCAGGCTGCTCATGGCTTCCTCGGTTCGTAATTCCGAGCCACCACCTTGTCATCATCGGGGGCGAAGGAGGTATCCACGTAATCGTCAAAGTGCGCCGTCCCCTTGAGCATGCCCGCCGCCTTGCCGAGCATCTCGATCTCCTCGAAGTTCGCGCGGGTCGGTTTCAGGTTCGTGTACTTCACGCGGTCGGGCGGCTTGCTCAGCACGTAGGTGAGCAGACGCGGGTTCTGGTTGTAATAGAGCGTGCTCACAAAGTTTGCCGCGTCCATGCGGTGATCCATGCTCTCGTCCAGCCATTTCCCGCTGGCGGCGATCCCATTGACCAGCTCCTGGACCTGCGGCCGGTGGTTCTTGATCATATCCTCGCTGACCGCCAGCACGCAGGAGATGAATCCGGGCCAGACATCCTTGGCCTGGTAAAGGCAGCGCCCATATCCATCCAGCTCCGTCTGGCCCATGAACGGCTCCCCTGAGGTGATCGCGTCCACCGCCCGCGAGTACAGTGCGGTGGGCATATCCGGCGGAGGCATCTCGACCAGATTCACATCATCCAGGCTCATTCCCCTCGCCTTCAGCTCCCGGTAGATGATCAGGCGCTGGTTCGCGTAGCGTCCGGGCACCGCAATGGTCTTCCCCTTCAAATCCTCGATCGTGTGGATACTCGAGTCCTTGCGCACCATGAGCGCGGAGCCATCCCTGTGGCCCAGGTAGACGATCTTGATCGGCACGCCCTGCTCCCGCAGCGCGATCGCCATCGGCGCCAGGATGAAGGTCGCGGGGGTATACCCGGAGAGGTAAGCCTCCTTGAGCTCCGGCCAGCCGTTGAAGCGCACCGGGTCGAACATGCTGGTGCCGGTCTGCTGCCTGTTGATGAAATCCGTTACCGGGCAGGTGAGGTGGCAGGTCACCGGCAGGAAACCGATCCGGAAGCGGTACTGCCCCTTCTGCCCGGTCGCGTGGGCAAAGAGATGTAGATTCAACCATCCGTGCAGCAGCGTCACCGCGACCAGCCACACGATCACGACTCCCCCCACTGTCCGCCTCAAAGAAAAAACTGATGCCGTACTCATCGTTGCAATCGCGCCCGCTTGCGTAAACAACTCCGCCCCAGCGGGCAAATCAAATTAGTCCGGAATAATTCCCGGCACCACCGCCAATCGGCCGGATTGCGACGGGAGCGCCGCAATGGACCGGGATCTCGCGTGCAACGAACAAGGCTCACCGCAGCCGCAGCGCCTTAAGGTCCTCCGCGGTCCAAAAGGCATTGCGCGTGTCCGTCTGGTCGTCCACCCGGCCCACGTCCACGGCTGTGACGGCGGGTTTCCCCTGGCGCAGCCAGGTCATCAACGTGGCGATCTCCGCATCCCGCAGGTACCCGCGCCAGCCCGGCATGACGGCGTTGTAGCCGCCGACCGGCCCCTGCATCCCATCCAGGATGATTGCCGCCAGCCGCTCGGGCGGCCCGTTCACCCACTCCGATCCGGCCAACGGCGGATACATCCCGGGGCGGCCTTCCTCATTCTCGCCATGGCAGACGGCGCAGCGCGCAATATAGATCTCGCGGCCTGAGTCCGCTTTTACCTCCGCGGGCTGCTGGCGGCACCCGGCCAGCGCAACCGCGGCCACACCCGCCAGCGCCATTCTTTCCGCCAGACCCATCATCCTCCCCCCAGCACATGCTCGATGTCCCGGGTCATGCGCGCGTGATCCGCGAGCTTGTCATTGTCATAGAGCAGCGCGAACCGGCCCTCCGGGTTGATGAGGTAAACGTAGGCCGAGTGATTGATCGTGTAGTAATCACTCGCGGTCTGGCTCTCCTGGATCACCGCTTCGTAATACGCGCCGTAGTCCTTCGCCACCTTCGCGATCGCATCCGCGCTCCCCGTCAGTCCGGTGAAGCCCTGGGCGTAAAACCCCACGTACTCCTTCAGCGCCTCGGGAGTATCCCGGGCTGGGTCCACCGTGATGAAGAGCACCTTGATCCGCCCCTGCTCCTGCGCGGGCAATCCCCGGCAGATCGCCGCCAGGTTCGCCAGCGTCGTGGGGCAGATATTGGGGCAATGGGTAAAGCCGAACGTCATCAGCACCGCATCTCCCCGCAGCGCGCTCAAGCTGGCCGTCCGGCCATCCTGGTCCGTCAGCGCAAAGTCCGGCGCCTCCTTCCCGATCCATTGACCATAATATTGGAACCCCGATCCATCCCCCGGCCGGCGCAGCCAAAGGGCAGCCGCGATGCAAACCAGCGTCGCAGCGAACAGCACCGGCGCAAACCACCGCCGCGGCGCGCGGCGCACATCCGGCGTGATCTCAATTGTCCCATTCATTGCCACCACTAAAGCCGCGCAACGCCCCGTGATCAACCCCCCTCACTCCGCGTCGACGCGCACCGCCATTTCCACCGTTACCGTCCGATGGCCGGGCTGGATCTCCAGGATTAGCGGCACCGTCTCCCCTGCGCGCGGGTGGGCGCTCAGATTCATCACCATGAGGTGATCGCCGCCCGGCTTCAAGACACACACCCCGTGCGCGGGGATCTCGATAGAATCGACCCCTTTCATCCCCAGCACCTCCGCGCCCTGCACGATCTCCCGCGTCGTCTCCATCGGCATCAACATCGCCGCGATGGGTGTGCTCCCTCCGGTCAACCGCAACGGCGCATCCCCCGTATTCTCCAGGCGCATAAAGACCGCCGTATCCGTCACCGAGGGCGGCACCGCGCGCAGCCATGCCCCTTCGATCTTGAGCGGCAGGGGCGCGGCCACCGCGCGCAGCCACGCCCCTTCGATCTTGTGCGGCGCCGGCGTGGCTTGCGCCGGGCGGCCGAGATACTGCCCGAGGAATGCTTCCATCTCCGCGTAAAAATCCAGCCGGTTCTCGGGATTCCGGAACCCGTGCCCCTCGTTCATCTTGACCATGTATTCCACGGGCTTCCGGTTCCTGTGAAGGGCGGCCACGATCTGCTCTGACTCGTTATGATTGACCCGCGGATCATTGTACCCCTGCGCGATAAAGAGCGGCGCCACTATTTTATCCGCGAAAAAAACCGGCGAGCGGGAATGGAGAAAATCGAAGTCCGTGTCCGGATTGCCCACCCGCTTGTAAAGGATCTGGCGCGAGGTCTCCCAGTACGTCGGCATCGTCCTCATGAAAGTCAGCAGGTTCGAAACGCCCACGTAATCGATGCCGCACGCGTAAACCCCGGGCCGGAACGCAAGCGCCGCCAGCGTCGCGTAGCCGCCGTAGCTGCCGCCGTAAATCCCGAAGCGCTGTCCATCCGCGATGCCCTGGGCGACGAGCCACTGCGTCGCGTCGACCATATCGTCCGTCATCTTCCCGCCCCACTCCCTGTCTCCGGCGTTGAGGAATTTCTTCCCGAACCCGGCCGAGCCGCGATAGTTGATATTCAGCACCGCATAGCCGCGATTTGCGAGGAACTGCGCCTCCGCGTCATACCCCCAACTGCTGCGGAGCCACGGCCCCCCATGCACCACCTCCACGGCCGGCAGGGCGCGCGGCGGGACGCCCTTGGGCAGGCTCAGGTAGCCGTGGAGCGTGAGTCCGTCCCTGCTCGGGATGGTCACCGGTTTCATGCCGACGAGGTCTTCCGGTTTGAGCCATGGGCGCGGGCGGAAGAGAAACCGCGCGGTGCCGGTGTCGCGGTCGTAGAGGTAGGTAGCGCCAGGATCGGTGGGCGAGTTGAAACTTACAATCCACTTCCGCTCGTCCGCGGTCGGGGTTCCCAGTTGGATATCGCCGTCGTGGACGTTCTTGAGGACCGCCAGGTCCTTGGCGAATTGCGGGTCGAGCGCTTTGTACTCGAAGCGCTCCTTGTTGTAGGAGACCCCCATCAGCCTGTGCGTCAGGTCGCTGAGGACCGGCCCTGCCACGTCGAACACCGTATCCTGATCGATCACCGTCTCCTTCCCGGTGGCGATATCGAGATTCACCAGCCGCGTCAGGTCCGAGCCGCGCGCGCTCGTCACAAAGAGAAAAGTGCCATCCGCGCTGAACCCATGGATCTGCCCCTGCTCGTCATCGTCATAGGTCGCGAGCACTTTGAACGCCGAGGTCTCATCCGGGCGGACGCGAAGCTCGGTCTTTGTGTTCTTGAGCAGCGCGGATGCCGCCAGCACCTGGCCGTGCGTATCCGTGTACCACGAGTCGACGTCACCCGGATTCTCAACCACCATGGTCGCGTTGCCCGTCGCGATATCGATGCGGTAGGCGTCAAAGTAGTGGACGTCCCGCTTGTTCCATGCCACGACCATCACCCCTGGCGTCTCGCGCGGGAGCGCTATGAAATCCGCCCGCGAGCCGTCCTGGTGCGTCAGGTCGATTGGCTTCACATCCGGCTGGGCCGGGTCCGCGCGGAAGATGTGAAAATTCTCGTCCCCGTTCGCGTCGTGCGAGTAGAGGATCCACCGCCCGTCGCGCGACCAGGCGAAATTATAGATGCCCCGCATCTTCTCATGCGTCACCAGTTCCGCCGTTTCCATCGGCGCGCCGGCATCGCAAATCCAGATGTTCAGCCGGTTATCCGCGGGGGCGAGGAAGGCGAGCCGCTTGCCGTCGGGTGAGAGCTCCGCGCTAGTGTACTTCGGGTTATCGAAGAAATCCTTGAGCGGGATGCGGGGCAGCGGCGAGGGGGCCGGCCCCTTATCGGCGTGGAGGGTGGTCCCGAAAGAGACGGCCAGGGCGATTGCCCAAAGAAATCGCAAATTGAAGACGCTTACGACGCTTATGCCTCCGGCTTGGTCTTGCGAAGCCCGATGACCTTGTCGCCATCCTTGAACTGCCCGCGCTTGCGGAGGAGTTCCACCCGCTCGAAGCGCTTGAGGACATTGCGTTTCGCGGTGATGGTGCTGGCGCCTTTGAGACTGCGGTGTTGTGACATGGCTATGGAGAAAAAGGAGGAGGGAGTTTACGCCTGCGAGCCCCCTTCGCAAGACCAAAAGCCAAAAAAAAGCCGGCGGGTTGGGAAAGGGAATTTCCAGGGGAGCCCGTCCGCCTCCCCCTCAGCTCAGGCCGCCGCGGCCAGCGCCTCGAGTTTGCTGACGATCGCCTGCTTGCTGGTCAGGCCGACAATTGTCTCCTTGGCTGCGCCGTTCTGGAAGAGGATCATCGTCGGGATCCCGCGGATATTGTAGCGGGCGGCAAGCGCCTGGTTTTGATCGACGTCGATCTTCGCCACCCGCACCTTGCCCGCCTGCTCCCGAGCGATTTCGTCGAGGATCGGGGCGATCATCTTGCACGGGCCGCACCAGGTGGCCCAGAAGTCCACCAGCACCGGGATCGGGCTCTTCAGCACGGCAATATCGAAGCTCTCTTCGCCTACGTGGATGGGTTCGTTCGTGTTCATCGGGTTTCTCGCTTTCTCTACGGTTAATCGAAATCGGCCGGCCACTCCGGGTGGCGCAGGCGCTCGAAGCACCGGGCGATCTGCGCCGGGGTCACGCGGGCGATGGATAGCTCCGGGATCTGATGCTCCGGGAAGAACGCGACATCCAGGGTCTCGATGCTCGGGCGCGGCTCGCCGGACTCAATTTCGCAATGGATGAAGAGCTTGTAAACATGGAATGCGTGCGGCGGCTCATGCGCATGCTTCGCGCGGTCGTACACCGCCAGCAGCTTGACTGCGCGCGTGGTAAAGCCCGCTTCCTCGGAGATCTCCCGGGTCACCGACTCCGAGGGCGATTCATTGGGATCGGCCCAGCCGCCCGGCAGCGTCCAGAAGCCATCCTGGGCTTCGCGCACCAGCAGGATTTGATCGTCCCGGAAGACGACCCCCCGCACATCCACCTTCGGCGTAGCGTAGCCCGCCTGCGCCGAGAAGAGCCCGGAGATGACGTGTATCGGCTCCTCGGAGCCCGCCGCCATGATCTGTACGGCGATATTGCGTACCGCCTCGTAACGCTCGCGGTCGTAAGCGTTCTCCGAGAAGAGCAGCCCATTCTGCGCGATGGCCTGCAGCTCGCGGGCCCATCCGAGCCAGGCTGGTTGTACGGGTGGCTGCATGGGATTGGTGGCCTAATCTCCGGCGGCGTCGAGCGCCTCCGAGATAATTTGATCACGCTCCGCCGCGTCCGACCACCGCCGGCGCACCGGCTCGGAGAGCGTCAGGAGCGGGTCGAAGTAGAGGAACTTTACCCCGGGCTTCACCGCCGGGCTGGTGAAGACCGCGACCCCGTTCTCGCGATCATAATGCTCGAACGAGTGCGCGTCCCGCTTCCCGCCCCCGCCCATCGTATCGACGACGAAGGAGGGCGTATTGAAGCCCGCCGTGGACCCGCGCACATGCTTCTCGATGGCGAGCCCGGTCGCGAGCGGGGTCCGGAGATCTTCCACCCCAGGCACCATGTCGTGAAAGAAGACGTAATAAGGATGCACGTTGATGTGGCTGAGCCGCCGGATCAGCAGTTGCATCGTCGCCGGATCGTCATTGACGCCGTGCTGCAGCACCGTCTGGCACCGGATGAAAACGCCCTGCTCCGCGAGCCGGTCCGTCGCGCGCCGGGTGACCGCGGTGATCTCGTTCGGATGATTGAAATGGGTATGGAGCACCACATCCTTGTGCATGCGCCGGCCCAGCGCGACCACGGAGGTCAGCGCATCGGTCCAGCGGGTATCGGTGAGGATTTTCTGCGGCATCACCGCCAGCCCCTTCGTCGCGTACCGGATGCGGCGGATATTCCGCATCCCAAGCAGACGCTCCCCGATCAGCCGGATGTGCTCGGCCTTGAGGTTGTACGTATCCCCGCCGCTGATGACGATGTCCTCCAGTTCCGGCCGGGACTCGATGTACGCGAACGCTTTCTCCCAACGCGCAATCCCGGGCGGCAGCTTCAGCTTGCCCACCGCGTTGGTATCCCCGCCGATCGCGTAGCTGCGGGTGCAGAAGCGGCAGTAAACCGGGCAGGAATTGAGCGGCAGGAAGAGCGCCTTGTCGCGGTATCGGTGGGTCAGCCCCGGCACGGGGGAGTCGGCCTGCTCGCCCAGCGAATCGAGCCGGAGGCACGGGTGATCCGGCTGCTGCAGGGAGGCGAGAGGCATGAATTGCGCCCGGATCGGGTCCTCGCCAGGGTTGTTCCAATCGATCAGCGAGAGGAGGTAAGGGGAGATGCGCAGCGCCATCGGCGCCCGCTGGAGACCGGCGGAGAGGTCTTTGAAGAAACTCTCCGGGACCAGCGAGCCGACGGTGTCCCGGAGTTGTTGCACATTGGTGACGGAGTGCTGTGACTGGAAGGTGTGAGTGTGAAACTGATCGGCGGAAATGCGTGAATACGTTGGGAGCACGCGCCAATAGTCGTCATCGCGCAGCTCCCGGTGCCCCAGCTCGGGGAGGGCCGGACTCGGGAGGAGATGGACCGGCGGATCGACGTGCTGAGTATCGGACAGGGAGAAATCGAGCGTAGTTGCTAGATCGTGCATATTTGGTGGGATGTGAAATTTACCTCGGAGGTGAAAAAAAGCGAGATTAGCGGTTCACCGCGGTCATCAACGACTCCGTGTACCGCAGCCCGGAGGCCGCGCCCCGGGGGAAGGCGCTATCGATCTCGGCCAGGTCATCCGGAGTCAGCGTGACTTGGAGGGCGTCGAGGTTCTCCGCCAGGTATTTGCGGCGTTTGGTGCCGAAGATCGGGACGATCTCCCCGCCCTGCGCGAGCACCCACGCCAGCGCGAGCTGCGAAGGGCTGCACCCCTTGCGGGCGGCGATCTCCTGGACGCGCTCCACGAGGTCGAGATTCCGCTGGAAGTTCTCCCCCTGGAAGCGCGGGGAGTGGCGCCGGTAATCGTCCGGCTCCAGGTCCTCGAATTTTGTGATCTGCCCCGTCAGGAAGCCCCGGCCCAGCGGGCTGTACGCGACGAAACCGACCCCCAGCTCGCGGCAGGCCTGGAGGTTGCCATCCTCGGGGTCGCGGGTCCAGAGCGAGTACTCGGTCTGGAGCGCGGTGATGGGATGCACGGCAAAGGCTCGGCGCAACGTCCCCGCCCCGGCCTCGGACAGGCCAAGGTGCCGCACCTTCCCCTCCGCGACCAACTGGGCCATCGCGCCCACGGTCTCCTCGATGGGCGTTTCCGGATCGACGCGATGCTGATAGTAGAGGTCGATGGTATCGACGCCGAGGCGCTTCAGGCTCCCCTCGCACGAGGCACGCACGTACTCCGGCCGGCCATTGACGCCGCGCTTCGTAGGATCCGCAGGATCGCGGACGATGCCGAATTTCGTCGCCAGGACCACCTCATCGCGCCGCCCGCGGATGGCCTTGCCCACCAGCTCCTCATTAATAAAAGGCCCATACATGTCGGCCGTATCCAGCAGCGTCACGCCGGCATCGAGCGCGGCGTGGATGGTAGCGATCGACTCCGCGTCATCGCGTCCGCCGTAAAAGTCCGACATCCCCATGCACCCGAGGCCGAGGGCCGAAACCTCCAACTGCTCCGGGCCCAGGTGGCGTGTCTTCACGCCTTGCCTCCGAAGGTGACGTAGTCATCGACGTCGAGCATGTCGAACCACGTCACGATGTCCTCCCGCGCCGGAGCGATCTTGCTCTGCATCTCGTTGTAATGCGCGCGCGACTCAATATCCGCCGGCACTCGCTGCTCGGCCCACGCGGACCAGTTCTTGATCTCCAGCTCCCCGTGCTTGTTCTTCGCATTCTCGAGGATCCAGTTGAGGATATCGCCATCACCCTTGCCTTCAATGAGTTGCTCCTTGAGCGCCTCCGGGTCGATGCCCGCGAAGTCAAGGAACCGCTGGTCGAGCGGGCAGGCATAATTGTACTCGCCGATGGTCCCGGCGATGAGCGCGCGCCCTTTATCGAGCATGCGGGGGAGGATTGCGAACCCGCCGAGGCGGGTGCGGGGGCTGCGGGGTGGGCGTTGGGTGAGGTCGGTTGGGTTCATGAGTGGGTAAAGAGGACGCGGCGTGAAGACGGACGTGGAGTTGCAATGGGGCTTGCCAGGGCGGTTCGAGAAAATTCCTCCGTAATTACGCGGCTTGGGCGTACCCGGGATGGATCGAAGAGCGTTTTTGCTGGAGGTGAGCCAGGATTTCGTCGGCAAGATCGGGCAGAAAGAGATGCGGAAAACCGCTCAGCCACGCCTGCGCTTCCGCTGCCGCAATGGCCTCGCGGATCAGCCCCGCCGGAACCCCCTGCGCACGGTAACGGGCAACGAGGGCCTCTTTGATGGCAACAACCCGCGCGGTCGTGAGGCGGCAGGAAATGGCCATGACGCCGGTCGCGCTGCCGTTAAATCCAGGATCGAGAACAATGGGTGCTGCGGAACTCATGGTGAATACTTGACCGGTCATCTATAAGTTGTCAAAAACTACTTTTTACCCAATGGTCGAAGCCACGCCTGCTACCTCAGAACACACTTCGCGCCTCGCCCCGGAACTGGATGGGTTCGATTTCGCCGCGCCTGTCGGGATGGACGGCGCGAGATCCGCCGGCGCCGGAATGCCGAGCAGATCGAACACGCCGAGATGAGCTTCGCGGATCACCTCCAGGTCGTCCAGGATGCGGGCCTGGGTCAGCGCCCCCTGCAGCAGCGCGTACATGGACCGCGCCTTGATGCGGGCATTCGGCGCGACGATGGAGCCCTCGCCGTGGGCGTCGCGGATGGCCGTCTCGAAGTACCGCAACTGCCGGCCGAGGATCTCCTGGACCTTCGTCCGGATGGCCGGGTCCTGTGTGCTGACCTCGCAGCCAAGGCTCAGGAGCGGGCAACCGAGCACGCAACCGCACTGCGCGTGCGCGGCGGCCTGGCGGTCGAAGACGTAATTCAGATAATTACGAAGCCGTTCGAGGGGAGGGGATTGCGGCGAAAACATCTCGTCGAGCTTTGCGCGTTTCGCCTGCCAGTCGGCCTCGATAGCCTCGGTGGCGAGAGTCGATTTCGACTCGAAGAAATGGTAGAAACTCCCCTTGCGAACCCCGGCCTTCAGGCAAATGGCATCGACGGAGGTCGACCCGTAGCTGTTCTCCCATATAAGAGTGCGCGCGGCTTCCATGAGCCGGAGTTTGGCGTCGCTGACACGGGGCATGGCGGAAAGGATAGCGTACTGGACCGAATAGTCAACAACAATCCCCTTCGCGTCCCCGGGCGGAAATTCAAAATTCGAAATCAGAAAATCGAAGGGGAGGTCTTACACCAGGGCGCACGGGATGCGAGGAAAAGACAGAGCGCCCGGGCGCTGGGATTCGCCGGGATAGGCATTGGCAAAGGATCGGGACGGAAAAGGGAGGGGGACTATGCGGAATTTCAACATCTATTAAATATCTTGGATCGTTCCGAAATCCAGCGACGAGGAAGGCAATTTATTACGAGGTTGTAATCGAAAATCGGTTGACTTGGATTTTGATTAAAACGACCGTTTGATTCGCGGAATCCCTTATCCCGGCGTCCGGGACTTGTGGAGATTCGATCCTTTATACAGTTATGTGGATTGTCGCCCTGGCGCTCCGGCGCCCTTACACCTTCACGGTCATGGCTATCATGATCGTGCTCATGGGCGTGGTGACCATCGACCGGATGGCGACCGACATTTTCCCTTCCATCGATATCCCGGTCGTCAGCGTGATCTGGAGCTACCCGGGCGTCGCCCCCGAGGAGATGGAAAAGCGCTTCTGCACGGTCTGCGAGCGGGCGATGACGACGACAGTCAACGACATCGAGCACATCGAGTCCCAATCGTACAACGGCGTCGCGGTGATCAAGGTCTTCTTCCACGAGGGGGCCAAAGTGGAGGCCGGCGTGGCGCAGGTGACGGCGATCAGCCAGACGCTCCTGCGCATCATGCCGCCGGGCACGACCCCTCCGCTGATCCTGCAATACAGCGCGTCGAACGTCCCGATCCTCCAGCTCGGCATCAGCAGCAAGACGCTGAGCGAGCAGCAGCTCTATGACTTGGGGTTGAATTTCATCCGCACCCAGCTCGCCACGGTGCAGGGGGCGCAGGTGCCGCTCCCCTACGGCGGCAAGGCCCGCCAGGTGATGGTGGACCTTGACCTGACGAAGCTTTACGCAAAAGGCCTCTCCCCCTCCGATGTCAGCAACGCGCTCAACGCGCAGAACCTGATCCTCCCGTCCGGCACCGAAAAGATCGGCGAGCGCGAGTACAACGTCCGGCTCAACAGCAGCCCGCTCGACCTGATGGTCCTCAACGATCTCCCCATCAAACAGGTCAACGGCGCGATGGTTTACATCCGCGACGTCGCGCAGGTGCGGGACGGGTACGCAGTGCAGCAGAATATCGTTTCGCAAAACGGGGTGCGGTCCGCGCTTCTGACGGTGCTCAAAAGCGCCAACGCCTCCACGCTCGACATCATCAGCCGCGTCAAGGCTGCCCTGCCGAAGATCCAGGCCACGCTGCCCCCCTCGCTCACGCTCACGCAGATGTTCGATCAATCGATCTTCGTCCGCGCGGCGATCAACGGCGTGCTGCGCGAGGGCGTGATCGCCGCGTGCCTCACGGCGCTGATGATCCTCCTCTTCCTGGGGAGCTGGCGCAGCACGCTCGTCGTCGCGACATCCATCCCGCTCTCGATCATGTGCTCGATCATCATCATGGGCGCCCTTGGCCAGACGCTCAATATCATGACCCTGGGCGGCCTCGCCCTGGCGGTCGGCATCCTGGTCGATGATGCGACCGTGGAGGTGGAGAACATCCACCGCAACCTCGCAATGGGAAAACCGATGGTGCGCGCGATCATGGACGGCGCCTCGCAAATCGCCGTGCCGGCATTCGTTTCGACGCTCTGCATCTGCATCGTCTTCGTGCCGGTGTTTTTCCTGAGCGGCACGGCCAAGTACCTCTTCATGCCGCTGGCGATGGCAGTCATCTTCGCGATGCTGGCGTCCTACTTTCTCTCGCGCACGGTCGTGCCCACCATGGTGAAGTTCCTCCTCAAGGAGCACATGGACGAGGTGCATCACGAGGGGGAGCAGGTGAAGCGGCAACCCGGCTTGCTGGGATTCTTCACGAACATCTACGCGCAGTTCGAGGCGGGCTTCGAGAAGCTGCGCGATCGCTACACCGGCATGCTGGGTTGGGTGCTGGAGCATCGGGCGATTCCGTTTTGGATCATGGGCGGGCTGGTGCTGCTATCGGTGTGCATGGTGCCCTTTCTCGGCCGCGATTTCTTCCCGGCGGTGGATGCGGGCCAATTCCGCCTGCACGTGCGGGCTCCGGCTGGCACGCGGCTGGAGACGACGGCGCAGCGCTTCTACGACGTGGGGCAGACGATCCGCAAGGTGGTGCCCGCGGCGGAAATCCATTCCGTGCTGGATAACATCGGGCTCCCGGCCAGCGGTATTAACCTGGCGTTTGGAGACAATTCCACCATCGGCGAGGCGGACGGGGAGATCCTCGTGGCATTGAACGAGAATCATCACCCGACCGCCGGCTACGTGAGGACACTGCGCACGCGGCTCAAGAGGGAGTACCCGGACATGGAGTTTGCCTTCGGCGCGGCGGATATCGTGAGCCAGATTTTAAATTTCGGCATCCCTGCGCCCATCGATGTGCAGGTGACCGGGCGCGACCCCGGCAATTACAAGGTGGCTACCGAAATCGCGCACCAGATGAAGCAAATCCCGGGTGCCGTGGATGTGCAGTTGCACCAGGTGGTGCACGGCCCGGACTTGCGGGTGAACGTGAACCGGTCACAGGCGGAAGAAATCGGCCTCACGCAGCAGAATGTCGCGAGCGCCGTGCTGATCTCGCTCGCCTCCAGCGGCCAGGCGGCGCCGAACTATTGGCTCAATTTTCAGAACGGCGTGAACTATCAGGTCGCCGTGCAGACGCCGCAGTACCGGATGGCGACACTCGACGAGCTCCGCAACACCCCGGTCTCCGTGAGTGGCACAGCCCGCCCGCAATTGCTCGGGAACCTGGCGACGGTAGTGCGCAGCGAATCTCCGGAGATCGTGAACCATTACAACGTGCAGCCCGTATACGACGTACAGGCGAACGTGCAGGGCCGCGACCTGGGAGGAGTGGGCGTGGACGTCCAGAAGGTGCTGGACGGTTTTACGCCCAGGCCCGGCTTCGTCAGGAATGCCGCGGGTTGGCTCGGTCTGACCGGGTTGCTGGACAAGTTCCACCTCTTCGTCGTGCCCCCGTCGAAGCTGCCGCGCGGGACGACGCTCGACGTCCGTGGCCAGTTGGTGAGCATGAACAGCTCCTTCCTCGGCCTCGCGGGGGGGATCCTGTTCGCCATCATACTGGTCTATTTCCTGATGGTGGTGAATTTCCAGTCGTGGACCGACCCGTTCATCATCATCACGGCGCTCCCGGGCGCCCTCTGCGGGATCATCTGGATGCTCTTTGCAACCGGGACGACGCTCAACGTGCCGTCGCTCATGGGGGCGATCATGGCGATCGGCGTCGCGACCGCGAACAGCATCCTGCTGGTGACTTTTGCCAACGACGAGCGGTGCGAGGGGAAGAACGCCACCGAGGCCGCCCTCTCCGCGGGCCACACGCGGCTGCGCCCGGTGCTGATGACCGCGCTGGCGATGATCATTGGCATGCTGCCCATGTCCCTGGGCCTGGGCGAAGGAGGCGAGCAGAACGCCCCGCTGGGCCGCGCGGTCATCGGCGGGCTGCTTGTGGCGACGCTTGCTACGCTCTTCTTTGTGCCGGTGATTTATAGTATGCTGCGGAAGAAGGAATTCTCCGGCGACGCCGACGAGGAGTTCGAAAAAGAGATCAATCGCGATTACGAAGAGAAGAAAGCATGACTACTTTTGAGCCGCCGGCGGCCGCCGGGAAACGCGGTCTTTGAAAAACGACCTGTATGAATACAGTGGATGAAGAATTGACCACCGAAAAACCAAAGGCGCGCGGCCCCGCGGAGAAGACCCGGGAGGCCGGGCCGCACCATCGGTTGCACCCGCCCACGCGGAACATCGCGGTATGGGGGCCGCTGCTGGCGGTGGCCGTGCTGGCCACGCTCTTCATCATGGGGGTATGGAGGCATGTGCAGACCGCCCGGGAGGAGCAGGCATTCGCGCAGGAGAATTCCCAGGTCGTCGTCAATGTGCAGACCGTGCACCGCAATCACAAGCCGGTGGACCTCATCCTGCCCGGCAGCGTCGACGCGAACCAGTCGACGACATTGTACGCGCGCACCAACGGCTACCTCGGCAAGTGGTTCGTCGATATCGGCGATAACGTGAAGCAGGGGCAGTTGCTCGCGGTGATCGATACGCCCGACGTCGAGCAGCAATTGCGGCAGGCGGAAGGCACGCTCAACCAGGCGAAAGCCAATTTTGAAATCGCGCGCGTCACTGCGGTCCGCTGGCAGGAGCTCTACGACAAGCGGGTCGTGGCGGCCCAGGACAATGATCAGCAGCAGAGCGCCTACCAGAACGCCGCCGCGGCGGTCTCCGCGGCGCAGGCGAATGTTAACCTCCTCCAGCAGCAGTTGAGCTTCAACCAGATCGTCGCGCCCTTTGACGGCAGAATCACCAACCGCTTCCTCGATATCGGGGCGCTCGTCTCCCAGGGGAGCGGCTCGGGGGGCACCCAGATATATTCGCTCGAGCAGACCGATCCGCTCTTGATTTACGTCTATGTGCCGCAATCCAACGCCCCGCTCGTGCACCCGGGGGTGATGGCGAAGCTGCTGGTGCGGGAGTATCCCGGCCGCGATTTCGAGGCGGCCGTCACGCGGACCGCCGGCGCGATCGACCCCAACTCGCGCACGCTGCTGACGGAACTGCAAATCCCGAATAAGGACGGGACATTGTTCGCGGGCATGTACGGGGAGATCGAGTTTTCACTCACCGATAACGGCAACGCGCCGGTGATCGTGCCGGCAAACGCCTATATTTTCCGCACCGAAGGCCCGCAGGTGGTATTGGTGCGCGGGGATGGGAAGATCCACTGGCAGACGATCCAGGTGGGGCGCGATTACGGGACAGAACTGGAGGCGCTCAGCGGCGTCAAGGATGGCGACAAGGTGGTGGTCAATCCCACCGATGATTTGCAGGAGGGCATGCAGGTGACCGCGCAGGAGGCCAAGCCGGCGGCGGCGCAGGGCAGCGCTGGCGGCCAGGGTGGCACCGCGAATGCCGGAGGCGGAGCCGGCTCCAGTTGGAACGCAACGGGAGGCGGGAACGGCGTGAACGCGAGCGGCGCAAGCGGCGAGGCAGGGAACGCCCAGGGCGGGACTTCGCAGCCCGCTAAAATGCCGAAGGGACCGTGACGAAACCCCGCGCCCGGCCCGCGGGAGATCAGCCCTTGAGATCCAGCTCGTAACCGACGAAGCTCTGCTCCGTCAGCTTCGCGGGGCGCAGGATGATGCGGTAGATCTTGCGCGGCGTGCCGCCGTGGTCGCGGTACTCGTGGGTCTCGACCCCGATGATCAGCGTATCCTCGAAGGGACGGACCATCACGTCGCCAGCTTTTGCGTGGATGACCGCCGCCGGGCCGCTCATTTCCACATGCTCCTCCGTGAGGACGGAGGTCTCGAATGATTGATGGACGGAGAGATCGAAGAACTCCTTGATCCGGAGGCTCCCCTTGATCTTGTCGAAGTAAAAACTCCGGATCAGCTCGCTGCAATGGGCATCGGACGGGTAACACTGCGCCAGGTCCACGGAGAACTCCGCGTGCGTCGCGGCGAGCTCGTAGCTGATGACCTTGGCGGCGTATTGCGGGCCGGCGGCCTGCTCGCGTCCGTTGACGATTGGCAGCGAGTGCCCGAGCGTGCGGGCCGCGAGATACTGGTAGCGGTTCTCGCGGAAGAAATCCTTCGTGTACTCCGGCGCGCCGATCTCCGCGACCACGGGAGAGCCGTCGATGTTCAGCAGGTAACTGCCGCAGTCGTTGTGGTTGTGCTGCTCCGCGTTGTCCCCCCCTTTCGCCGCAAACTCCCAGACGTGTCCCGCCGAGTCGTGACCCGAGGCTACGATGACCGCGAGATCCTTGAAGTAAAAGTCCTCGGGTTCCAGCGGGATATCGTACGCGGTGCTCTCGGGGGTATTGAGCAGCAGCCGCACGAAGTAGAGCAGATCGGTGCGCTGCCCCTGGAGATTGAGCCCCGTCTGGTCGAGCCGCTGGTAGCTCTTGCGCGCGTGGGCCAGCAGGTTTTCATCCTTCAGCCGCTTGCCCAGGTAGGTGAGCAGCGATGGGCTCAGCGCGCCGGTGCGCGGGCTGTCGGAGAAGTTCACGAAGTGGAAGTTGGTCAGCGTGACCCGCGGCCCGAAGCGCGCGATCTCCAGGACGTGGGCATCACCCTCGATGAGCGAAAGCTGTCCATCCGTACGCGTCTCGAGCTGCTCGTTGAGCACGCAGAACCAGCCGAAGCCATATTGCCAATACCCGGGCCCCTCGGAGCAAGCCCCATCGTTGCCGAAGCCGCGGAGGAACAGCGGGAGATATTTCCGCGCGAGGAAGAGCATCCGGGCGATGAGCGCCGTATCCTCCTCCAGCGCCAGCGCGGCGCCGAGGATGCCCTGGTGGCACACCGCGTTCCAGTTGTTCGGCGCCTTGGTCCAGAAAAAGTCGTCGTGCCGGTTGACGTAGTTCTCCGAGCAATCGCGCCGGAGCCGGTTCTTGATCGCCGCAGCCAGGCTCGGTGCGTACACATCGGGGAAGAGCGTCAGCAGCTCGGCCATCAGGTTCGCCGTCTCCGCGGCGAAGAGGTCCAGATGGAGCGGATCCCGCCCGGAGGGGGAGTTGACATGGGCCGGCAGCGCCCAGGAGAACTCGGAGAATACCGATAGCGTCTTGTCCCGGAGCGACTCGATCCACTGCCCGCGCGCCGGGGAATTGTCCAGCAGCGCAGAGATGGCGGCGCGGGCCAGCCGCCGCCGGCGCTCGAAGTATGCCGTCTCGAAGGGAAGCCGGGAGCCGTTGACGTAAAATTCCCGGTAGAGATCCTCGGAGAGCTCCGGCATCGGCTTGTCCAGCTCCTTGGTGGTGAGCTGCTTGATGGACCCGAGCCATTTCTGGACCAGTGGCCGCTCGGCGATCTGCCGCCAGAGCGGATTGCCGATGTCAGGCAGCAGGGCGGAGCCAGGGGTCGAATCCAGGATGGCCTTGATCTCGGATTCCGTAACGGGGGACTGGAGCAGATTGAGCGTCGGTTTCATGTTCAGGCGAGGAGGCGATCCGGATTGAGGCTTTGGATAGGCTTCGGCACGAACAGGCCATCCTGCCGGATGATTTTGCCATCGAAATAAATCGCCCCCCCGCCGTACTCCGGTCGCTGGATATTGACCATGTCCCAGTGGACCTGGGAGCGGTTGCCATTGTCCGCTTGCTCATACGCCTGCCCGGGGGTGAAATGGAATGACCCGCTGATTTTCTCGTCGAAGAGGATGTCCCGCATCGGCTCCAGGATGTGGGGATTGAACGCGAGCGAAAACTCCCCGATGAACCGCGCCCCTGCGTCCGAGTCGAGGATTTCATTGAGCCGCCGCGTGTTGCTGCCCGTGGCGCTGACGATCTTTCCACTCTTGAATTCGAGCCGGATGTTATCGAACGCCGTCCCCTGGTAGATCGTCGGCGCGTTGAATGTGACGAAGCCCTGGACGGAGTTCTTGACCGGGCAGGTAAAAACCTCGCCGTCGGGGATATTGTGGGTCCCCCCGCAGGTGATGGCCGGGATGCCCTTGATGGAGAAGTTGAGATCGGTGCCCGGTCCCACGATCCGGACGCTGTCGGTGCGGTCCATGAGGGCCTTGAGCGCCTTCATCCCCGGCTGCATGCGCGAGTAATCGAGGGTGCAGACGTCGAAGAAGAAATTCTCGAACCGCTCCGTGCTCATCCCCGCCTGCTGCGCCATCGAGGGGGAGGGCCAGCGCAGGACGCACCACCGCGTTTTCTTGACCCGATGGTCGAGCACCGGCTTCAGCTTCCCCGCCAGCAGCTTCATCTGCTCGGCCGGCACATCGGAGGACTCGGAGATATTCTCGCTGCCCCGGATCGCGATATACGCGGCCATCGCCTTCATCCGGGCGAGCTCATGCCGGGACGCAAAATCGAGCTGCTCCGCCGTCGCGGCGAGCGCGATCTCCCGGCTCACCCGGGCCTGGTTGATCTGGACGTATGGCAGCGCCCCGGCGGCCCGGGCTGCGCGCACGAGCGCCACGGTCATCTCGGCCGGGATGTCAAAGGCGTCGATGAGCACCTTCTCCCGGGGCTGCAGCCGGGTGGAAAAATTGACCAGGAGACTGGCTAGGCGGTCGCAACGAGGATCGTGCATTTTTGGGGAGCGGCTGTTAGAGCGGGAATTGGTCCACGCTGGGCAATGTTTGCGTGATTGTGTCCAGTTTGCTGTAACTGTTCAATCTCATGTCGTTGGAAAAGCTCAAAACCCCCGAAAACCTGGCCGCCATTCGGGACGAAATGCAGGCCCAGGGGCGAAAACTGGTATTTACGAACGGCGTCTTCGACCTGCTGCACGTCGGCCATGTCCGCTATCTCCAGCAGGCCCGGCGCCTGGGCGACGCGCTGGCCGTGGCCGTCAATGGCGATGCCAGCGTCCGCGCGCTCAAGGGGGATACCCGCCCCATCAATCCGGAGCAGGACCGCGCGGAGGTGCTCGCCGCCCTGGAGTGCGTGACCTACGTGACCATTTTCCCGGATGTCCGCGTGACCGGCGTGCTCGCGGTCGTCCGCCCCCAGGTCTACGCGAAGGGGGGCGATTACACGGTCGAGAGCCTCGACCCCGGCGAGCGGCAGGCCCTGGAGGCGGCCGGGAGCGAGATTTGCATCCTCGCGCTCGTGCCGGGCAAATCGACCACCGCCATCATCCGCAAATGGAAAAGCTGAAACTTGGGGTCCTGGGCTCCGGCAAGGGGTCGAACTACCGGGCCATCCAGGAGGCGATCCTGCGCGGCGACCTGGAGGCGGAGACGCGGATCGTGATCTCCGACGTGGAGGCCGCCGGCATCCTGGCGGCCGCGCGGGGATACGGGGTCCGGGCCGAGTACGTGGCCCCGGGGCGATTCCGCACAAAACTCGAGCCCGAGGCGGAGGAGCGCGTCGCGGGCCTGCTGAAGGAAGCTGGCGTGGAGCTGGTCGTGCTGGCCGGTTACATGCGCATGGTCAAGGCGCCGCTGCTCGACGCATTTCCCGGCAGGATCATCAATATCCATCCCTCGCTGCTCCCCGCCTTCCCCGGCCTGGAGGCATGGAGGCAGGCCCTCGCCGCGGGCGCCGTGGAGACCGGCTGCACCGTGCATTTCGTGGACCGGGGGATGGATACCGGCCCCATCATCGCCCAGCGCAAGGTCCCCGTGCTGCCGGGCGATACGCCGGAGGCGCTCCACGCGCGCATCCAGGTGCGGGAGCACGAGGTCTACCCGGAGGTGGTGCGGGGCATCGCCGCGGGGATTATTGGGCCGATTCAAGAGGCCGGCCCCATTGTCAAGGATGCGCGCGGGAAATAGTTTCGCCGCCGCGCGAAACCGGCCTTGCGAAAACGTGTGGGAGTGGTTTTCTGCCGGGCCACGAACATGGGGTTTCGACTTTTTGACCTGAACGAGCCGCAGCACCGCGCCGTCACCACGACGCAGGGCCCGCTCCTGATCCTGGCCGGCGCCGGCACGGGCAAGACCCGCGTCATCACCGCGCGCGCCGCCTACCTGATCGCGCAAGGGGTCCACCCGGAGAACATCCTCGCCGTCACCTTTACCAACAAGGCCGCCACGGAAATGCGCGAGCGCTTGAAGACAATGGTGGAACCGGAAAAAGCGAAGAAGGTGACGATGTCCACCTTTCACGCCCTCTGCCTGCGCATCCTGCGCACGGGGATCGAGCGGCTCGGTTACAAGAGTAACTTCACGATCTATGACGAGGGCGACCAGCTCGGCCTCATCAAGAAGATCATCAACCGCACAGCCGCGCAGGATGAAAAGCTCGATCCGGGCCAGGCCAAGAACCTGATCAGCAAGGCCAAGAACGCCGGCTGGTCCGCCCCCGCGGATGAGAAGACGCTCCTCTCCGCGGTCTTCGCGCGCTACCAGGCGGATCTCAAGACGCTCAACGCGGTCGATTTCGATGACTTGCTCCTGTTAACCGTCAAGCTGCTCTCGGAGCATCCCGACGTGCAGGAGAAATGGCAGCATAAGTTCAAGTACCTGATGGTCGATGAATTCCAGGACACCAACCGGTTGCAGCTCGAGCTGGTAAGTCTCCTTGCGGATTCCAATAAGAACGTCGCGGTCGTGGGAGACGATGATCAATCGATCTATGGATGGCGCGGCGCGGAGGTGGCGAATATCCTGGAGTTCGAAAGTCATTTCCCGAATCCCGCCGTGGTAAAGCTGGAGCAGAATTACCGGAGCACCAACGCGATCCTGGGCACGGCCAACAGCCTGATCAAAAACAATCCCCGCCGCCGCCCGAAGGCGCTCTGGAGCGCGCAAAACGGAGGGGAGAAGGTCCGCCTGATCCAGGCGGCCAATGACCGCGAGGAGGCGCAATTCGTGACGGAGGATATCCAGCGCAAGAGTTTCGCGGAGGGCCTGCCGTGGGAGGCCTTCGCCGTGCTCTACCGGATGAACGCCCAGTCGCGATTGATCGAGGAAAACCTGCGCCGCCTGCAAATCCCATACCGCCTCGTCGGCGGGAAGAGTTTCTTCGACCGGCGCGAGGTTAAGGACGTGCTCGCTTATATGTCGGTATTGGTCAATCCGACCGATGACTCGAGCTTGCTCCGCATCATTAATACCCCTGCGCGTGGGATAAGTGCCGGCACCATCGAGCGCGCCACGGAATGGAGCGCGCGCAATAAGTGCTCGGTATGGGATGCGTTGCAGGCGGATGAATTCCTGCGCGAGCTGCCGACGCGCACAATCGTCAAGATCTCCGAGTTTGTCGCCTTGATCGATGGTTACGAAACGAGATTGAACGAACCGCTCTCCGATCATCACGCCGTCGCGGAGGAGTTATTGAAAAAGGTCGAGTACCTCGAGGATCTCAAGCGCGCGTGCAAGACGCCCGATGAGGCCATGAAAAGAGAGGAGGGGATGCGTCAAATCCTTCAAGACCTGGCAAGTTATCAAGGCCGCTCCGTGGCGGGGATGCAGGGCTTCCTCGACGAGGTGACGCTGGACAGGAGCAGGGAGGAAGAGGAGGACATCGACCGGAAAAAAGGGGTTCTGCTCATCACGCTGCACGCGGCGAAGGGCTTGGAGTTCCCGCACGTCTTCCTCGTAGGGCTGGAGGAAGGGGTGCTCCCGCATGACCGGAGCAAGATGGAAGGGACATTGGATGAGGAGCGCCGCCTGCTCTATGTGGGCATCACGCGGGCCATGCGGACGCTCACGATGACTTACTGCCGCGACCGGATGAAGTACGGCAGCGCCGCGCCGTGCCATCCCAGTTCATTTATCAAGGAGCTGGCCGAGGAATGGCTGGAGCGGAAGAACCTCACCGAGATGATGAACGCCCCGGTGCGGGAAGATGCCGCGAAGAATGGATTCGCGCGGATGCGGGCGCTCCTGGGAGGGTAGGGGATCGCGGTTGCTGCCGCCTGCCCTGCGTCACCTCAGTCACGAGCCGGCGCCGTCGAAGGGAGACGTGACTATCTGGCGGATATCGAGGTCCTTCACATCGCGCCGGAGGATGATCCTGCGGAAACGCAGGTAATCGGTCCGGCAGGAGTAGAGCACCGCGAACGCCGCGATGGCGGTAAGCGGAACGGCGGCGCGATGACCGAGCCCGCTCCGCAACCGGCCCATGATGTAACTCAATCCCAACGCCCCCATGAGATACCACGGACCTGCGATGAAGCTGATATACCGGAGGTTCTTCAGCGCCGGCGGCAATGTAGCCGCGGCGATGACGAGGAGGATCAACACGCCCATGCCGGATGCAATCTCCCGCTGCTGCCGGTCGAGCCCCAGCACGTCGCCCAGCGAGTTCTCCGGGAGAATGAGCGCGATCAACCCCGCCGCGCACCCGAACGCCGTCAACGGACTCAATATCCAAAGCCCAAGCGGAAACGAATACCAGGGCCCGCTCTGGTAGAGGGCGCCATAGAGATTGGTGGGAGCGGCCTGTGCGCTATGATGCACGGTCTCCAGCGCAGCCGCCGCTCCCCCGCAGAGCCGGGCCATCAGTGCGAAACTGAAGATTCCCGTGCCGGCCGCGCCGGCGAGAATCCAGGCAACGTGTTTCCACGAGCGATCCCGGCGCCACGAATGCACCGCGAGCCCCAGGGCGCAGAATCCAAGGAAAAATCCTCCCGACTCCTTGAGCAGCAAGAAATACGCGCCGCATGTCCAAAGAAGCGCGTACCAAACCCTCGCACGCCGCCGCGTGCAAATTTCGGCGCAGAGCCATAGGATAATCATCGCCGCGCAGCCGCTCACGCCATCGCCCCAGACGCGGCGCGCCATCGCCAGATCCTGCGGCGAGACAGCGAGCAGCGCCAGCGCCACCAGCGTGGTCCATCGGTTGAAAAAGCGCAGCCCGACCAGCGCTACCATCGCCAGTTGAAGGATGCTGCTGAAGGTCGAGAGAGCCACACCCGCCTGCTCCGCGTGCACTCCCGAGAGCTTCATAATCGCGGCGATCGAGTAATAGTAAGCAATCCGGAGCGGGATCGGATAAGTCCAGTTTGCCGGCGACGAGTTATACGCGGCGGCCAGGTTATGCGGCGCAGCGAGCGGCGCCTTCACCACCTGTCCCGCATAGTACATGTAGTACCTTTCATCCGGGCTCCGCGCCGTCACGGGGGGATTCGCGACGCGGAGCCAGAGTGCAATCGAAATAACTGCCACGAACAGGACGAGCCAGAGCGCTCCTTCCCATCGCCCGTGCTCCCTGCCCGGTACGTCGCTCACCCTTGTGCCTCCGTCTGACTTGCAAGTGAGAGAAGGGCCGGCCACATCGGTCGGAGCGCAGTCTAGGATTGGGGGTGATTCGTGGGATACCAATCTGTCGATTGGCGCTCCCGGTTCTTATCCCGGGATTTCCTTGAGCATCTGGAAGTTCGTCGGGAACTTGCGCAGGAATGTGAGCAGCCGCTCGATCGCTTCCTCCGGCTTGTGCCCCGCGAGGCCGCGGCGGATGACATTGATCTTGTGCAACTGATCCGCCGGGACCAGCAACTCCTCGCGGCGCGTGCCGGACTTGAAGATATCGATCGCGGGATAAATGCGCAGGTCGCTGATCTTGCGGTCGAGCACCATCTCCATGTTGCCCGTGCCCTTGAACTCCTGGAATATCAGCTCGTCCATGCGGCTGCCCGTATCGATGAGCGCGGTGGCGATGATCGTGAGCGACCCGGCCTCCTCCGCATTGCGCGCCGCGGCGAAGAGCTTGCGCGGAATCTCCAGCGCCCGGGCGTCGATGCCGCCGGACATCGTCCGCCCACCGCCGCCCATCGCGTTGTTGAACGCGCGTCCCACGCGGGTGATCGAGTCCAGCAGCACGAACACATCCTTGCCGGCCTCGACGAGCCGCTTGGAGCGCTCGATGGCAAGCTGCGCGATGCGTGTGTGGCTCTTGAGGTCCATGTCGTTCGAGCTGGCCATGATCTCCGCCGTCGGCACCGTGCGCCGGATTTCCGTCACCTCCTCGGGACGCTCATCCACCAGCAGGATGATGAGCACCGTCTCCGGATGATTCTTCACAATCGCATCCGCGATGTGCTGGAGCAGCGTGGTCTTGCCCGTGCGCGGCGGCGCGACAATGATCCCGCGCTGGCCTTTGCCAATGGGCGTCATGAGATCCATGATGCGCGTGGTATAACGCTCCGGCACCGTCTCGAGCCGGAAACGCTCCGTCGGACTGATGACCGTCAGCTCCTCGAATAGCGGGAAGTTGCCGTAATCGGTCGGCTCGTCGCCATTGATGGAAGTAAGCCGGTACATCTGCAGCCCGCGATTGCCCCGGCGCACCTCGCCCTTGATCCAATGCCCATCGCGCAGCGCGAAGCGCCGCACGACCTCCGGTGTCACGAAGACATCCGTCGGGCTCTGGACAAAATTCCGCTTCGGATCGCGCAGGAAGCCGAATCCCTTGCCCGAGACCTCGACGATCCCCTCGGCGAAGACCGGCTCCTGCTTCGGTTCCCCTTCGCGCGGCTCGGGGGCCGAGTCGGCAGGGCTGAACTCGTCATTCGCCGCGGGACGCGGCTCCTGGCGGTCCTGCCGGTCTTGGCGCTCATGGCGGTCCTGCCGCTCGTACCGGTCCTGTCGCTCAAAGCGATCCTGCCGGTGATGTTGCTGCGGGCGGGGAGAGTTGCGGGCATTGTTTTCGCGCATGGTTTCGGCTTGGGATAGCGGGGCTGACGTAATGCGGGAGAGAATCTGCGCGGCATCCTCGATCTGCCCCTCGTCCCGATGGACGGAAGCGGGAGGGCGCGGCGCGGGTTGCGCGGCGGGAGCGGCAGCCGGCTCTTCGGCCACCGGTGTCGCGGGCGCGGGCGGCTCCGGAGCGGCAGGCGCCGCGTCGGCGGCAGGCGCGGCGGTCTGGGCCTGCTCCTCGAGCGGGAGTTCGGATTCATCGCCCTTTTCGCGGCGCGGTTTTCCGGCGGCTCGCGGGGTCGCGGATTTGCGGCGGACGGTTTTCTTGGGTTCTGCCAGAGCGGGCTGGCCCTCGGTGGGTTCAGTCATAAATACGTTAATAAAATTGGAGTGGGATGTGAAAGCTCCGGAGCACGGACGCCGCCCATGGGATCAGGCGGAGAGCTTCGCAAGCAGTTCTTCGGGGAGGTCGAAATTTGAGTAAATATTTTGCACGTCGTCGTTATCCTCCAGCGCGTCACAGAGCCGGAGCACCTGGGCCGCCACCGGTTCATCGTAGATTGCGACCGTGTTGTCCGGCACGTAAGTGAGTTTCTGGGAATCGGTGGGGATGCCTGCGTTTTTCAACGCTTCGGCGACGGTATAAAGATGATCGTGAGCAGTGGTAATGATGAAGTGCTCGCCATCGGCGTTCAACTCATCCGCGCCGGCCTCGAGGATTACATCGAGCAGCGGATCCTCGCCGACCGCACCTTGCGGCACGGATATCTGCCCCTTGCGCTTGAACATATAACTCACGCTTCCGGTGGATGCGAGGTTTCCGTGATTTTTTGTAAAGATAAGCCGCAGATCGGCCGCGGTGCGGTTCTTGTTATCCGTGGCCGCCTCCACCAGCAAGGCTACGCCGCCCGGGGCGTACCCTTCGTAAACGATCTCCTCGTAATGGCTCGCGCCCTCCAGGTCGCCCGTGGCGCGCTTGATCGCGCGGTCGATATTATCGTTGGGCATGCTCTGGGCGCGGGCTGCAAGCACAGCGGCGCGCAGGCGGGGGTTCCCTGAGGGATCGCCTCCACCCATCCGGGCTGCCACGGTGATTTCCTTGGAGAGCTTCGAAAAAAGCTTCCCACGTTTCACGTCGATGGCGCCTTTGGTGCGCTTGACTTTTGACCACTTACTATGACCCGCCATGTGTCGGGGTGTTTGAATTCCGATTGGTTCGGTAGAAAGACTGCGCCAGGCCTAGGTGAAGGAGTTCGCTTCCGAGAGGGATGAACTGCCGCTTAGCGCGAGCTAACGAACGTCAAATTCCCAGAGTTTGAGGATTTTGTCAACAGCGGTTTTTACAGAGGGGCAGAGAGAAAAACTCGAAATTCAAATCCAGCGGCGCGGAGAGACGGCTTGGCGCCGCTGTTATCCGGCGGGGCTGAACATTTTTCCGCACTACATAGTAAATCCGTCTCTTAGCGTATTAGCCATGCAATCACATCAAGCCTTCCAGCATTTGGCGTTGCCAGCAGCGGGCCCGTTTTCGTTATGCTGGGCGGCTCGTGAATATCGTCCGTACCGCCGCCCGCGCCGCGAAGCTCTGCCGTGGGCTCAAGGCGCATGGCCCGCTCGTTTTCGTACCCACCATGGGCGCCCTCCACGCCGGCCACGCCTCGCTGATGAGAAAGGCCCGCAAGCTCGCGGGCAAGCGCGGTTCGGTCGCCGTCAGCATTTTTGTCAACCCCGCGCAATTCGGCCCAAACGAGGATTTTTCGCGCTACCCGCGCACCTTCGCGCGCGACTGCCGGCTCTGCCGCGAGGCGGGCGTGGATGTCCTGTTTCATCCCGCGCCCGAGGAGATTTATCCGGACGGCTTCTCGACCTATGTCCATGAGGAGCGGGTCTCGCTGCCCCTGTGCGGCGCCTCGCGCCCCGGCCACTTCCGCGGCGTCTGCACCGTGGTGCTCAAGCTTTTCAACATCATCGCGCCGGATGCCGCCGTATTCGGCCAGAAAGATTACCAGCAGGTCGCCGTGATCCGCCGCATGGTGCGGGACTTGAACATCCCCGTGCGCATCATCGCCGCGCCCACCGTGCGCGAGCCCGATGGCCTCGCGCTCAGCTCCCGCAATGCCTGCCTCGGCGCCGAGCAGCGGGCGCAGGCCCCCGTCATCCGGCGTGCCCTGCTGCTAGCGCGCGGCGCCCGTTCCGCACAGCCCGCCGCTCTCGCAAGGCTCGTCCGCCGCGAGATCGCAACCGCCTCCCTCGCGAGAATCGATTACGTGCAGGTGCTCGACGCAGCCACCCTCGCCCCTCCCGCCCCGGCAACGCGCGAACTCGTGATCGCCTGCGCCGTTTACTTTGGCACCACGCGGTTGATCGATAATATCCGGAGGAAAGCGGGAGGATGAAAATTCGAGATTCGAAATCAAAAGCTCGAAAAACTTGCAGCCCATTTTCGCGGATAATCCCGCGCGCTTCATCACGCGTGGCGCCCGTCCGTCCCCTTCTGATTTCGAATTCCCCCTCTCCCACCCATGCGCCAATTTGATTTCGTAGTCATCGGCAGTGGCCTCGCCGGGCTCAGCTTTGCGCGGAGCGTGGCCAGGCACGGCACCGTCGCGATCATCACAAAACGCGGCCGCGCCGACTCGAATACCGCATGGGCACAGGGCGGAATCGCCAGCGTCACCAGCAGCGAGGATTCCTTCGAGCTCCACGTCCAGGATACGCTCGAGGCCGGCGCGGGCTTGTGCGACGAGGCGATGGTCCGCGCCATCGTGACCGACGGCCCCGCCCGCATCCAGGAGCTCATCGAGCTCGGCGTCCAATTCGACGAGCGCGAGGCGGAGCACGGCGAGCGCGAGCTCGACCTCGGCCGCGAGGGCGGCCACTCGAAACGCCGCATCCTGCACGCGCGCGACGTGACCGGGCGCGAGATCGAGCGGGCGCTCCTCGCGGACATCGAGCGCAACCCGAACATCACCCTGCTGGAAAACCACATGGCTGTGGACCTCATCACCGCGGGCAAGCTCGGCTACGCCACCGAGGACCGCTGCCTGGGCGTCTACGTCCTCGACGAGGCCACCGGCGACGTGGAAGCCATCCAGTCCGACCGCGTGACCCTCGCGACCGGAGGATGCGGCAAGGTTTACCTCTACACCACCAACCCCAGCGTCGCCACCGGCGATGGCGTGGCCATGGCATGGCGGGCCGGCGCCAATATCGCGAACATGGAGTTCATCCAGTTCCATCCCACCTGTCTTTACCATCCGGAGGAGCGCTCGTTCCTCATCTCGGAGGCCGTGCGGGGGGAGGGGGGCATCCTCGTCGATTCGCGCGGCCGGCGTTTCATGGAGCGCTACCACCCGCTCAAGGAACTCGCCCCGCGCGACATCGTCGCCCGCGCCATCGATGCGGAGATGAAGCGCACCGGCGAGCGCTGCGTATTCCTCGATATCACCCACATGCCGGCCGACTTCGTGAAAGACCGCTTCCCCAATATCTACCAGACCTGCCTCGATCTCGGCATCGATATCACCCGGCAGCCCATCCCCGTCGTCCCCGCCGCCCACTACCAATGCGGCGGCGTCCTCACCGATGCCGATGGCCGCACCAGCCTGCGCGGCCTTTACGCCATCGGCGAGGTCGCCTGCACCGGCCTCCACGGCGCCAATCGCCTCGCGAGCAATTCCCTCCTCGAGGCCGCCGTCCTCGGCCACCGCGCCGCGGGCGATATCGTCCGGCGCATGCCGGTGGGGAAAAACGGCATCGACATCGCGATCCCCGAGTGGCGGGTCGGCAACGCCCTGGACGTCGATGAGCTCGTGGTCATCTACCACAATTGGGACGAAATCCGCCGCCTGATGTGGGATTACGTCGGCATCGTCCGCACCGACAAGCGCCTCCAGCGCGCCAGCACCCGCCTGCGCAATCTCCAGCGCGAGATCCAGGAGTTCTACTGGCACTATAAGATCACCACCGACCTCCTCGAGTTGCGCAACCTCGCCACCGTCGCCGCCCTCATCGTCGATTGCGCCTTGGCGCGAAAGGAGAGCCGGGGACTCCACTACACCCTCGATTACCCGGAGCGCGACGATCGGAACTTCCTCAGGAACACGGTATTGCACCGACTATAAGCCCCTCAGGGCACATTGCCGGCAGATTCCGAGGTCTGAATGATGCTTGTAGGGACGGAGGGCCGTTGGGCGGGAAAAACGTCCATTTCCTGCCCATAAAATGCACAAGCTGAACCAAAACAGCCATGAAACGGACACCAGGGGAATTACGGCTGGACGCGATTCCTGCCCCGTGCTAAAGAACTCGGCACATTTTGTCGTTATGCGGGCGGTGAACACCACAGTCCTGGGATTTCTTGTCGCCTCGGTGCTTCTCGCTACCGGTTTGGCCTCCCGTGGACAGTCCCCCTACCAGAGCAGCGAGGATTTTGCCCGCTACGCCATGAAGCTGCGCGAGAGCGCGCTGCTCAAGGTCGAGCCCCAGGTCTTCGTCCCCACCACCAGCGAGCCCAGCTTCTTCGGCTTCGGTGGCCGCTACCCGTGGAAGGTCAACATCGTCACCACCGTCTTCTGGGTGGGCGAAAGGCCGACGCAGAACAATCCCGTGCCGAATACCCGGAGCTCCTGGGACGTGAACTGGGTCGAGAATTACGGCGGATTCGATAACCCCGACCCGTCCGCCCGCAGGAATTACATCCCCGCCAGCTTCACCCCCAGGCAAAACCCATTTTACGTCGCGCTGCCCTACAACGACGTCACCCACAGCACCACCAAGCCCGAGGCGCCGCTGGTGATCCCGTGGTTCAAGGAGGTCTACCACAAGTACGGCGAGAGCGTCTGCCGCAACCGCTGGATCGAGATCCGCAATCACAGCGGCCGCACCTGCTATGCTCAATGGTCCGATTGCGGCCCCTTCCGCACCGATCACTGGCAATACGTCTTCGGCAGCGAGCTGCCGGCCTGGAATATCAACCATGGCGCCGGCCTGGATGTCTCCCCCGCCGTTCGCGATTTCCTCGGCCTCAATGGCATGGACGTCACCTCGTGGCGATTCGTCGATTTCCACGATATCCCCCCCGGCCCCTGGTCCTATTACGGCGACAATAACGACTTCGTCATCAATTCCCGCCGCAATACCGAGCGCGTCGTCAGCCGCGTCGGTGACGATGGCAACTCGCCCACGGTGATCACCCGCTAGCCTCCGCGCCGGCGGAGCCGATTGGCACGGGAGCGCACGCTTCTGGACAACCCCGTGGCGCATCCATACGCTCCCTCGTCGCCATGTCACTTCCGCGCGGAGTCTTCATCACATTCGAGGGATCCGAGGGCTGCGGCAAGACCACGCAAATCCACCGCCTCGCTGCCCGGCTCCAGGATACCGGCCTCCAGGTCCTCGTCACCCGTGAGCCGGGCGGGACGCCCCTGGGCGAGAGCATCCGGCATTTGCTGAAGTTTGCCGATGAGGGAAAGGACATGACACCCGAAGCCGAGCTTTTGCTCTTTGCCGCCAGCCGCGCGCAATTGGTCCGGCGCGTCATCGAGCCCGCCCTGTCAGCAGGCAATTGGGTCATCGCGGACCGTTTCATGGACTCCACCACGGTCTACCAGGGCATCGCCCGCCAGCTCGATTTCGAGTCCGTGCGCTTCATCAATGAGTTCGCCGTCGGCACGCGCCAGCCAGACTTGACCATCCTCCTCGATGTCGATCACGAGGAGACCCGCCGCAGGCTCCTGCGCAGGCCCCGCCCCCTCGGCGCCGCCGACCGCATGGAGGAGATGCCCCCGGAGTTCTACGAGGCCGTCCGCGAGGGCTACCTCACGCTCGCGCGCGATGAGCCGGAGCGCTTCCGCGTCATCCACGCCGCCAGCAGCGTCGAGGCCGTCCAGGAGGAAGTATGGGAGCAAGTCAGCGCGTTGATGGGGAAGTGAGCTTGCCTCGCGATTAGCAACCGGTTACCTTTCAAGACGATGACGAGCATCGCTGAAGTGGAAAAGTTGGCGATGGAATTGCCCGACGGCGACCGCGCGCTCCTCGCGGAGCATTTGCTGCAATCGCTCCCGGCCATACTGGACGAAGGGGATGCCGCCGGCCCGGAGGCCGTCCAGGACGCCGCGGATTTCGAATCGGAACTCGATATCGGCATCTCTTTGGAACAACTTGGCGAGGGAGCCAAGCCCCGGCGGGAGAAAATCTAATGGTGGATGGACGAGGGCGCACAACCCTTGCTTGTCCGCCGTCGTCGCGGGAGTTGATAGCATCCTTCCCACCCCATGGCCTTTTCCTCTGACGCCGCCTTCGAGTTGCTGCGCCGCGCCTATTCGCAGGGCCGGCTCGCCCACGCTTACCTCCTCGCCGGACCGCGCGGCAGCGGCAAGCGCCGCCTCGCGGCGAGCCTCGCCTCGCTCGTCACCGAGTCCGGCGCGGGCCTCGATCACCCCGATGTCCACACCGCCGAGCCCGAGTCGAAGTCCCGCCGCCTCCGCATCGAGCAGACCCGCGCCCTCGAGAAGGAGCTGCAGATGCGCTCCCTCATGGGCAAGCGGAAAGTCGCCATCGTCTTCGAGGCCGACCGGATGACCGCCGAGGCCGCGAACGGATTCCTGAAAACGCTCGAGGAGCCTCCCAATCACTCGCTGCTCCTGCTCACCAGCGATCAGCCGGAGAGCCTTCCGGAGACCATTCTCTCCCGCTGCATCACCGTGCCGCTCAATCGCGAGCACGCCGAGGAGCTGACCGCCGCGCAGCGCGAGTTACTCGATGGCATCGCCGCCCTTTTCCGCGAACGCGAGCGCGGCATCCCCGCCGTCTACCGCCTGGTGCGGACCTTCGCCACGCTGCTCCAGCAGGCGCGCGAGCGCATCACGGAGGAGAATGAGACCGAGCTCAAAAGCGAGGAGGCGCATTACCGCCAGACCACGGAAAGCGATTGGCTCGACGAGCGGGAGGATCATTACAAGGCGCTCACCGAGTCCCGCTATCTCCGCGAGCGCGGTCTCCTCTCCGAGACACTGATCGCCTGGTGGGCGGATGTATTGCGCCAGCAGCAGGGCGCCTCCGGCCTTGATCTCCCGGAGCATGCCGCGCAAACCGCGCAGCTCGCCCGCGCGATGCCCACTCACGATGCCCTCCAGCGCCTCGCCGCGCTCGAGCAGATGCGGGAAAACCTCGGCCGCAACATCAAGGAAGATCTCGCCATCGAGGCAGCCTTCCTGCGCGCCTTCGGTTCCTGATTCCCGTCCTGCCCGTTCCGCCTCCGCCCGATTTCGCGCCGCGATCCCGCGCACTTTATCCATATTGATTGATATTTTCCCGCAAAAGCAGCAGGTAACATCCCCATGAATCAATCGGCCGAACTCGATTGCGGCGGCACCAGGGTATCCCTGCCCATTGTGGAAGGCACCGCCGGCGAGCGGGCGGTGGATGTCAGCAAGCTCCTCGACCGCACCGGCTTCATCACGCTCGATCCCGGTTTCGGCAATACCGGTTCGTGCACCAGCCAGATCACCTTCATCGATGGCGACAAGGGCATCCTCCGTTACCGGGGCATCCCCATCGAGGAGCTCGCCCAGAAGTCCACCTTCATCGAGACCGCCTTCCTCATCATTTACGGCTCGCTGCCCACCCACCGGCAATTGCGCGAGTTCTCCGATCTCCTCACCATCCACGAGTTGATCCACGAGGACATGAAGTTCCACTTCGAGGGCTTCCCCCCCAACGCCCATCCCATGGCGATCCTCTCCTCGATGATCAACGCCGCCGGCTGCTTCTACCCGGAGCTTCTCAAGCCGCATGACCCGAAGCACTTCGAGGTCCAGGCCGCGCGTCTCATCTCCCAGGTCCGCACCATCGCCGCCTTCGCCCACCGCAAATCCCTCGGCCTCCCGATCATTTACCCCAAGCCGCAGTACAAGTACTCGGCCAATTTCCTGCACATGATGTTCTCGCAGCCGTACGATGATTACGACCTCAAGCCCGAGGTCGTCCGCGCGCTCGACCTCATCCTCGTGCTCCATGCCGATCATGAGCAAAACTGCTCCACCTCCACCGTCCGCATGGTCGCCTCCAGCCGCGCGAATCTCTTTGCCAGCGCCGCCTCCGGCGTCTGCGCCCTCTGGGGCCCGCTCCATGGCGGCGCCAATATGGCAGTCCTCGAGATGCTCGAGGAGATTTACCAGGAAGGCGACGACGGCTCCCGCTTCATCGCCGCCGCCAAGGACAAGGGCAGCGGCCGCCGCCTCATGGGGTTCGGCCACCGCGTTTACAAGAATTACGATCCCCGCGCAAAGATCATCAAGCAACGCTGCGACGAGCTTCTCGCCGTGCTCAAGGTCAACGATCCGCTCCTGGATATCGCGATGAATCTCGAGCAGGCCGCGCTCAATGATCCTTACTTCGTCGAGCGCAAGTTGTACCCGAACGTCGATTTCTACAGCGGCATCATGATGCGCGCCATCGGCATCCCCTTGAAAATGTTCACCGTCCTCTTCGCCATCGGCCGCATGCCCGGCTGGATTGCCAATTACAAGGAAGTGGCCGAAGATCCCAATAATCGAATTTACCGCCCCCGCCAGATCTACATGGGCGAGCCCCTCGCCCCCTACACCCCCATCGACCAGCGCGGCTAGACGCGCGGCGCCTGGCCGATTGAGGAGAGCCCTGCCGTTTGCGCGGGTACCCGCTCTTGATTCAACCAACTGCCGTTCATGAAGGTTTGCGCGCTCTTCGCCCTCGTTGCCCTTGCCGGTTCCATCGCCGCGGGCGCGCCCTCGGGCAGTGGCTCCATTCCAGGCTGGGGCACGGTCATCGACCCTGCCGGCGACTGCAAGGTCAACCTCCGCGACGGCAAGCTCTCCATCATCGTCCCGGCCTCGGATAAGGCCCACGACCTCAGTTGCGAGATCGGGAACACCACCGCGCCGCTGGTCATCCAGCGGGCCATCGGCGACTTTGTACTCCAGGTCAAGGTGGATGGGACATTCCAGCCGAGCGATGATTCCAGCGAGGCGGGCCGTTGCGGCTACGTCGGCGGCGGGCTCGTGATCTTCGCGGATAAATCCAACTATGTCACCATCGCGCGCGCGACCCTCCGCTACCAGGGGGACAAGCCCGCCCCCTATACAAACTTCGAGATCCGCGCCGATGGCGAGTGCGTGAGGATTGGCGCCACCGGCGATCTGCCAACAGACCCCGCCAAGCCCACATGGTTAAGGCTCGAGCGCCGTGGCCGCCAGATGCTCGGCGCCATGAGCCAGGACGGCAAGCACTGGCACTACGGCGATCCCAAGCCCCTCGATTCCAAGGCATGGGATAAGCCCAGCGTGACCGCCGGCATCGCGGCGCTCAGCACCTCGACCGGCGATTTCGCCCCCATTTTCTCCGGCCTTGCATTGACCAAAGCGCCCTCGCAGCCAGCGCCATCGCCGGCGAATCAGGCCCCCCAGCCCGGGCCCTCCCCGAAACAGGCCACAGCCAATCACCCGCGTTTCTACTAACCATCGATGCGTGGAAAGCCGGGGCTCATCAAGTGCTCCGCGGCTCGACCCCCAGCAGGTGCCGCACGAAGAAATCGTACCGGCGGCGCTCTCCATACTCGGAGCTTCCCGGCACGTGATCCTTCCCGGGGAAGATGAGGAGATCGAAGTCCTTGTCCGCCTTGATCAACGCATTGACCACCTGCATCGTCGAGGCCGGGTCCACATTATGATCCAGCTCCCCTTCGATGAGCAAGAGCGGCCCGTTGAGCTGCGCGGCATGGACCACGTTTGAGTTATCCGCGTACTCCGGGCCCACTGGCCAGCCCATCCACGCTTCATTCCACCAGATCTTGTCCATGCGATTGTCGTGGCACCCGCTATCCGCCACCGCCGCCTTGTAAAAATCGCCGTGGAAGAGCATCGCCCCCAGCGCGCTCTGCCCCCCGGCGCTCCCGCCGAAGATACCCACCCGCGTCAGGTCCATCCACGGCCTCGTCGCCGCCGCCGCGCGCATCCATGCGATCCGGTCCGGCAGCCCCGCATCCTTCAGGTTCTTCCAGCAGACATCGTGGAAGGCCTTGCTCCGCCAGTCGGTCCCCATCCCGTCCATCTTCACGACGATGAAGCCCAGCTCCGCCAGCTTCTGGTCATCGGTGACGCGATGCCATGTCTTCGGCGTGAAGAAATCCTGCGGTCCCGCGTAGATATCCTCGATCACCGGATACTTGCGCGCCGGATCGAGATTCGAAGGCTGATACAACACCCCGTAAATTTCCGTCCTCCCGTCCCGCCCCTTGGCCGTGAAACGCTGCGGAGGACGCCACCCCGTCGCCAGCAGCGCGCTGATATCCGCGTGCTCCAGCTCGCAAATCTCCCCCCCATCCGATGCGCGGCGCAACACCGTCACCGGCGGCATATCCACGCGCGACCACGCGTCGATGATATACCGGTGATCCGGCGACCATTCCCATTTGTGCGAGCCATCCCCTGGCGTCAGCACGGTAAAGCCGCTCCCGTCGAAGTTCACCCGCGCGAGGTGGAAGTGGTACGGATCCTCCCCCGCGCCGCCCATCACCCGCAGCAGCGCCTGCCGTTTATCCATATCGATATCTTCCACGCTCCGCACGATCCAGGGGTCCGGCGCGAGCCGCGCCTTCACCGTGCCGGTGCGCGCGTCGATGAGGTAGAGCTTGTTCAATCCGCTGCGTTCGCTCATCCAGAGCAGTTCCCCCGTCCCGTCCAGCCAGTAGCTGTAACTCTTCTGCGAGTAATCGATAAAGGTATCGCTCTTCTCCTCGACCAGCGTGGACGGCGTGCCCGTCCTCGCATCGACGGCGATCACCCGCTCGATCTGGTGCCCCCGCTGGTTGTAAGTGAAATTGAAGGTCGATCCATCCGGCGACCAATGAAAATCGCTCAGCTCCCACGGGTTCGGAAACAGCTCGTCCGGGATCACCATCTCCCGCCGCGTTGCGAGATCGAATAACCGTGGCCGCGGATGCGCGATCCGGTCGCCGGCCTTCAGATAATCGAAGCTCACCAGCTTCGGCTGCAGTTGGTCCGGCGGCGACGATTCCACCATGTAAACCTTGTGCTCCTGCGCCGGAAGAGTCTGCATCGCCACAAACTTCGCGCCGTCCGGCGACCAATAGACCCGCTCCTCATATGGATCGTCCGGCGTCCCATCCTTGGAAAGCTGCACCTCTTCCCCGGTATCGCGCTTCCTGGCCCAGATGTTGGAATCCCGCACGAAAACGTGCCACTGCTCGGGCGGCTTCGCCGCGGCCTTCCCCGCATCTTTCGGCCCCTCGTCAGGGCTCGGCGGTTCGATCACCGCTTCATTCAGCGAGTCCCCGGCCTCGAACACCCCCAGCGGCTTCCCATCCGCCCCTTCGATCCACCAGACGTGCCCCTCGTAAGTGTGCTCATCGCGCGACTCGCCATTCCTAAGCCAGCCGTAGCTTTCGTGGTCCCCGTCATAGTCCACCCACAGGAGATGCACATCCTCCCCGCTATGATTGACAAACCGGAGCACGACCTCGGCCGAAGTATCCTCCGGGCTCCGCCGCGTATCAGTCCTCGGCAGCGGCACCAGCGGCCCCGTCGGCGCTGCCGCCACCACCTGCCTCACCCCTTTGACGGCATCCACCAGGACATACTCCTTCTTCCCACCCGCGAGCATGTTGCTGTACCAAAACGAATTTCCACCCACCAGCCAGTGCGGCGTCACTTTCTCGCGAAACGTCTTGTTCGCCGTCCGCGCATCGAGCGAGTCACTGCGCTCATAATCCCCCTTGGTCCCCTGGCCGAGTGCGGCGATGGAAAGGGAGAGAATCGTGCAGAGAGTGAGAATAGAGGTCATAAGGGAGAAAGCAGCAGGTATCGGGAGCGACCCACGGGGGCTTTTCAGCAGCGTAGATTTTCCGTTCAGTCATCCAATGAAATTTTTGGTCCTGACGTCAGGAATTTTCGGCGGCGATTCACTTTCCGAGACTCTTCCGGCTTCAGCAATACCCATGAGATCACGCTTTAGCCGGGGCGGGATTCTGATAGACAAGCGCGGTGCCAGAATACGGCGTCACTCCCTATTTTGAGAACAGCGTCCTCCGCAAACGCCCCTATCTTACCAAGGCGATGTGCGTTCGTGTCATCGAATCGCCCATTCGCGCGGAAAAGCAGGAGGGAGATAGATTTCGATTCTGGGGCAGAGTCGACGAATTGGGCGGGCGGTACTTGCGGGTCGTCACGCTCCCCGATAAGATAACCATCCATAACGCTTTTTTGGATCGCGGATTCCGTCCATGAAAATTGACTATCATCCAGAGACCGACTCGCTTTACATCGATCTTTCTTCGAGGCCGAGTGTGGAAAGCCAGGAGGTTTCAGCAGGGGTCGTTCTCGACTTCGATGCCGAAGGGGATGTCGTGGGCATCGATATTGAGTACGCGAGCCGCAAGCTCGATCTGCAAGAGATTTTGACCAGCCATCTTCCGCTGGGGCCGGGTTTCGGAAAATCGGCTGCGAACCCAGGGTAGAACCCGCCATCCCCTACCGGAACGCCCCTTTCTTCCCCCGTCCCTTCGAATACTTCAGCGGTTTCCTCCTCGGCTCGATCTTCGAGATCCCCGTCCCGTTCTTCAGCTCCATGATCTGATCCCGCAGCAGCGCCGCGCGCTCAAATTCCAGGTTCGCCGAGGCGATCTCCATCTCCTCCTGCAGCTCCCGCAGCACCTCCGTCACGCTAAAGTCCCCGCCCGCCTCCCGCACCACCGATTCCTCCTTCTCACGCCCTTTGAGAATCGTGTGCAGGCTCTCCTGCACCGCCCGCTGCACGCTGGTCGGCGTGATGTTGTGCTTCGTGTTGTACTCGATCTGCCGCCGCCGCCGGTACTCCGTGATCGAGATCAGCTTCTGCATGCTTTGCGTCACCTTGTCCGCAAAGAGATATACGCGCCCGTTCACATGCCGCGCCGCCCGGCCCGCCGTCTGGATGAGCGAGGTCTGCGAGCGCAGATACCCTTCCTTGTCCGCGTCCAGGATGCACACCAGCGAGACCTCCGGCAGGTCCAGCCCTTCCCGCAGCAGGTTGATCCCCACCAATATATCGAACTCCGCCGCCCGCAGCGCCCGCAGGATTTCCACCCGCTCGATCGTATCGATGTCGCTGTGCAGATACCGCACCTTCAGTCCCACGTCCCGCAGGTAATCCGCCAGGTCCTCCGCCGTCCTCTTCGTCAGCGTCGTGATCAGCACCCGCTCCTTGCTTTCCACGCGCCCCCGGCACAGCTCAAGGGTCTCGTCGATCTGATTTTTCAATGGCCGGATCGTGATCTCCGGGTCCAGCAGCCCCGTCGGCCGGATGATCTGCTCCACCACCAATTGCGCCCGCGGCGTCGTCACGTCAAATTTCTCCACCGGCAGATCCACCCGCGAGATCGTCAGCCCCGGCCCCGTGATCGGTTCCCCCGCGATTGCGAACGGCTCCGCCTCCTCCTGCCCGATCAGCTCCCGCTTGTGCGGGAAGTATTCCGTATTCCCCACCACCGAGTTCCGCAGCTCAAACTCCGCCGGCGTCGCGCTCACATAGACGATCTGGTTCGTCATCCCCACGAACTCCGGGAAATTCAGCGGCCGGTTATCCATCGCGCTCGGCAGCCGGAAGCCGTAGTCCACCAGCACCGATTTCCGCGACCGGTCCCCCTCGTACATCCCGCCGATCTGCGGGATGCTCGCGTGCGACTCATCGACGATCAGCAGGTAATCCTTCGGGAAAAAATCCAGCAGCGTATACGGCCGCGACCCCGGCGGCCTCCCGCTCAGGTGCCGCGAGTAATTCTCGATCCCGCTGCAAAACCCCATCTCCTGGATCATCTCCAGGTCGTACTCCGTCCGCATCTTCAGCCGCTGCGCCTCCAGCAGATTCCCATGTTTCTCGAAGAAGATGATCCGCTCATCCAGCTCTTCGCGAATGGTCGTCAGCGCGCGGTTCAGCTTCTCATGCGGCGTCACGAATTGCTTGGCCGGGTAAAGCGTGAACGTCGTCAGCACATCGTGCGCATGCCCCGTCAGCGGATCGAATGTCTTCAGCGAGTCGATCTCATCCCCGAAGAACTCAATCCGCAGCGCCTCGTCATCCAGGTTGGCCGGATGCACCTCCACCACATCCCCCCGCACCCGGAAGCTCCCCCGCTCGAACGCGACATCGTTCCGCTCATACAGCATGTCCACCAGCTTCGCCAGCACCGCTTCGCGCGAGGTCTGCTGCCCCTTCTTCACCGTCAGCAGCATCTTCAGGTAATCCTCCGGCGACGCCAGCCCATAGATGCACGAGACGCTCGCCACCACCACCACATCCCGCCGCGAGAGCAGCGCGCTCGTCGTCGAGAGCCGCAGCCGCTCGATCTCCTCATTGATCGACGAGTCCTTCTCGATATACGTATCGCTCCGTGGGATATACGCCTCCGGCTGGTAATAATCGAAGTACGACACGAAGTACTCCACCGCGTTATTCGGGAAGAACTGCCGGAACTCCGAGTAAAGCTGCGCCGCCAGCGTCTTGTTGTGCGAGATCACCAGCGTCGGCCTGCCCAGGTTCCGGATCACATTCGCCGCCGTAAAGGTCTTCCCCGATCCCGTCACCCCCAGCAGCGTCTGATGCTTGTTCCCCGCTTCCAGCGCTTTCGTCAGCTTCGCGATCGCCTGCCCCTGGTCCCCCCGGGGTTGGTAGTTGGAAGCCAGTTCAAACTGCATCCGGCAACCTTACCACGCCCCGCCCCTTGTCGCGCTGGAAAATCGAGATTCGCGGTAGCCACCCGGTTCCCTCTGCTCCATGATCCGGCCTTGACACCCCCTGCTCAATCGCTACCTTTCCCGCTCTTTTTCCATCCGCCAGATTTCTACCACCCGCTGATACCAGACCCGATTTATGAAACGCACCTATCAAGCATCCAAGCGCACGCGCAAGCAGCAGTTCGGTTTCCGCGCCCGCATGAAGACCAAGAGCGGGCGTGCCATCCTCTCCCGCCGCCGCCAGCACGGACGCAAGCGTCTCCTGCCAAAGGGCGTCGAAATCCATTTCGCGCGTCACACCGAGGCCTGATCAACCCAGATCAACCCGATTCCGGCGGCCCGCCTCCCGATTCCCCCGATGAGGCGCGGGAGCCCCATGCCCCCGGCGATACCCCCGGCAGCCCCCTCCGCCTCGGCTTTCCAAAGTCCTCCAGGCTCACCCAGTCCGGCGATTTTGCCCGCGTCAAAAACGTCGGCCGCGCCTTCCATGGCCGCTACATGATCATGGGCGTTTACAGGGACAGGCCCAGCACCCGGTTCGGCTTCGTCACCTCCCGCCGCGTCGGCAATGCCGTCCTCCGCAACCGCCTCCGCCGCCGCCTCCGCGAGATGGTCCGCCTCTCCCAGCCCCGCATCCTCCCCGGCCTCTGGATCGTCCTCGTCGTCCGCGCCGCCGCAGGTCGCGCCACCGGCGATTCCATCCGTGCGGAATTTGTCGCGCTTGGGACCCGGGCCGCTATCTTTCTCCAGCCATGATCCGCCTGCTCATCCGCGGCTACCAGCTCCTGGTCTCCCCGGTCCTCACCCTCATTTTCGGTCCCGGGTGCGGCTGCCGCTTCCAGCCCACCTGCTCCCATTACGTCCTGGAGGCCGTTGAGACCCACGGCACGCTGCGTGGCGGCTGGCTCGGCGTCAAGCGCCTCGCCCGGTGCCATCCCTGGGGCGGCAGCGGCTTCGACCCCGTGCCTCCTCCCTCCTGCCCGGGCCATCCCGGCCTCCCTCACGGCAAATCCTCCGGCTAAAACCTTGATTTGAGGGCTGGACTCGCCGCCGGTTTTCCTTCATCCCCTCTCACTCCCAAATGGATCGCAAAGGCATTATCTCCGTCGTACTCGCCGTACTCGTCCTCCTGCTCTGGCAGATCGAGTTCGCACCCAGGTGCGCCCCCGCCACCCCCCCGCCCGGCGCAAGTCCCTCTCCCACCGCCTCTCCCACCGCCTCTCCCAGCGCCTCCGGCTCG